>ERZ857775.10-NODE-10-length-262743-cov-6.469241_pt1 | contig 262743 bp, 212 predicted proteins | sample MGYA00519698_ERZ857775 | MGnify/ENA primary metagenome ERZ857775 (study PRJEB31778, sample SAMEA3449363) | human gut metagenome | biome: human gut; feature: human-associated habitat; material: faeces | place: United Kingdom | collected 2010/2012 ...
TGTTGTCTATTTCCGAGGCACGTTGAAAGAGTTCCTCCAAGTCCTTGTCATAGGGGCCATAATGACCGGGCAGGTTGTGCTCCTTTTTCCAGGAATAAGCGTAGGGAATGTCACAGCGGTCATGGGTGGCGACAAGGTTCATGCCACAGTAGATTTCCACCGTGTCGGCATCATAGAGAATCGTCACACGCTTTCCTATATATTCCTTGGGAACACTGTAATGGTGCTTGAACAACGAGACGTAAGAGTTCTTCCCGACAGTCATCAGTTTCCTTTCTTTCATTACGTAACGTTTCACGGGAAGCGGCCGAAGATAATCCTTCTCTCCCTGAAGGAACATTTCCTTGCGTGACACCTCCCGTCCGGCCATCAACTTTTCATTGAAATCAAACAGGGAGATATGGATGGCGGTATTGAGTTCCTCCAGGCTGGAGAATGTCATTCCTTCTATGTCAAGGTAAATGGAATGGTAGAGAAGCTTTACGGCATTTTCTACCAAAGCCTTGTCCTTGGGATGACGCACACGGGCGGGATAGACCGCACAGCCGTAAAATTCGGCAAAAGCGGAGAAATCATCATTGATGACAGGCTCGTTGCGGTCGCTTCGTGTGACGGCAGCCTTCAGATTGTCGGGGACGATAGCCGCAGGAACGCCTTCAAAATATTGAATGGCATTCTCACATGCCTTTATCAGGTCTTCCTTGCGTTGCGACCATACAGCTTCGCAGTAGGTATAATGGCTGAACGGAAGAACGGCAACAAATACCTCGGCTTTCTTCGTCTCGCCCGTCATTTCATCAACGACTTCAAGCCTGTCACCGGCAAAGTCAATATACATCTGGTCGGCGGCATAGTGCTCGACATGACCGACGACCTTGATGTGAAACTTGTACTGACGGACAGCCCGTTTGAAGGAAGACAACTGATAGCCGTCAGGATATTCGGCATGGTATTCCTTGAACAGTTTTCGGACACTCATGCCTTTGCGTGACAGGCGGGATACATAGCCGGGAAGCAAGGCCTCCAGTTCAATCCTCCTGGAAGAAGGCTCCCGATGCCGGGATGCCGTACAGCCGAACAACTCATCCAATTGCCCGTCGGACAGGGAAAGAAGCTGTTCAATACTCTTGCCGCTTGAAAGGAACAGGCGGACATACTTGCGGACAGTATTACGGGAAGTATGAAACGTGGAAGCCGTTTCCTTGATTCCCATGCCGGCCGCATAACATCTTAAAATGTTTTTGATTCGTTTATCCATTTGCATAGATTTTATTATCACCCCGTTACACCAGGACTTGGGCACTCAAATCTACACAAAAAATCTATAACAATAGGTGAGCTAAGTGGTCAATACTATTTTGGCCAGAAGGGTCAATCATATTGTAGCCAAAGGGGACAATCCTGCTTGGCCAAAAGGGTCAAAGTCGCGTGGCTTTTCCAGCAGGCATAGTGCTGGGCCGGCTTCACGCCGTGCCCTCCACGGCAGACCTCGACGCCATAAGCCTCGGGGTGCTCTGCACACTGATATTCTTCGTGGGCTACGGCATAGGCAACGACACCACCATGCTGGCCCGGTTCCGCAGCCTCAGCCCCGGACTGGCACTGCTGCCGGCCGTGTCGATACTGGGCAGCCTGGTCGTGGCCATGCTCGCCGGAGGCCACAGCCCGGCCGAATGGCTCGCCGTGGGCAGCGGCATGGGCTACTACTCCATATCGAGCGTGCTCATCACCGGCTACCGGGGCACGGAACTGGGCACCATCGCCCTGCTCTCAAACATTGTGCGCGAGATGATTGCACTGCTCGGGGCACCGCTGCTCGTAAGGCTGTTCGGCACACTGGCACCCATAGCGGCTGCAGGGGCCACGGCCATGGACACCACGCTGCCCGTGATAAGCCGCACATGCGGCCCGAGGCTCGTGCCCGTGTCGATATACTGCGGCATGGCCACCGACTTCAGCGTGCCGTTCCTCGTCACGCTATTCTGCTCGATGTGAGCCCACGGCGGCAGCCACGGTCAGCCAGGCCACGGCCGGCATCACAGGAACAGGGCAAACACCGAGGCGCCTATCACCGTAAGTATGCCGCTCACCACTATCGACAGGCCGCTCGTGGCTCCCTCGACCACACCCATCTCCATGGCCTTGGCCGTGCCTATGGCGTGTGAACTGCTGCCTATGGCTATGCCCTTGGCTATGGGCTCCTCTATCCTCAGCAGCTTTAGGAACTTCTCGGCGAAGATGTTGCCGAGCACGCCGGTGACAATGATCGACACCACGGTGACCGACACTATGCCGCCCAGCTCTTCAGACACACCCATGCCTATGGCCGTGGTTATTGACTTCGGCAGGAAGGTGACGTATGCCTCGTGGCCGAAGCCAAACGCCAGGGCAAGCAGCAGCACCGTGACGAGGCTTGCAAGGGCACCGGCCGCGATGCCGCACACTATGGCGCGGTAGTTTTTCTTGAGCAGCTCCACCTGCTGGTATAGCGGCACGGCAAGGCACACCGTGGCCGGGGTGAGCAGGTAGCTCAGCCATGCCGCCCCGCGGCTGTAAGACCCATAGTCGACACCGAGCACAAGCAGGGCTGCAATGACAAGCACTATCGACACGAGCAGCGGGTTCATGAAGCCCCAGCCCGTCTTGCGGCGCAGGGCCACGCCAACGGCATAAGACACCAGGCTGATGCACACGCCGAAGTAGACCGAATCGCAGAACAGGCGTTCCATCAGCGACCCTCCTTTCCGCGGCGTATCATCCGCTGCGTAACCAAGCCGGCCACACCCATGACCACAAACGTGGTAAGCACGGTCACGGCCACATAGGCCACCAGATGGCCGGCAATGTCGGCCCACGAGTCAACCAGTCCGACGGCCGCCGGGATGAACATCACCGGCATGACAGCTATGAGAAACGTGCTCACCTCGCGCACATCCTTCACCTTGACCCATTTCATATGCAAAGCCACAAACAGCATCACGATGCCGTAGATGCTGGCCGGTATGGGCAGCGGCAGCATGGCGTGCAGAGCCTCACCCGCAAACGAGAAGGCGAGTATTATCAGAAACTGTGTGATATACTTCATGACAAAGCCCTCACTTTATGCCAATGCCTTCGATATATTGCCTTATAAGCGCCACGGAACGCTCGGCCCCGAGCCTCACGCTGTCGAAGCACAGGTCGTAGTCGCTCGAGTTGCCCCACTGCAGGTGGGTGTAGTACCTGTGGTAGCGCACCCGGCTGTCGTCCATGTCGCGCACTATCTCGCGCGCCTCGGCCATGCCTATGCCCTGCTCGGCGACCACAGCCCTTACACGCTCGTCCTCGCGCCCCTTGAGGAACACCGACACGAGGTCGGCCCTCCGGCGGAATATGTAGTTGCCGCAGCGGCCTATTATGATGCAGTTGCGCTGCCCTATCATGTCAGACAGTATGTCGAGCGCCCTGCTGTGCACCGGGCCCTCGCTGTGGCCGAGGGCCGAGATGGCAAACAACAGTTCGTCGACGGGTCGCTCCTCAAAGAAGTCGTCCATCTCTTCGAGCACACCCTCTGCGCGGGCCATCTCCAACAGGCCCTTACGCGTGTAGAACGGTATGCCGTAGGCGGCGCCCAGCATCTTGCCGATGGCCAGTGCGCCACACCCGTATTGCCGGGCTATAGTGATAATCATTGGCGTTTGATTTTAAGAAAACGGATGCAAAGTTAGCAATATTAGCCGAGAAGCGTATGCACCCGGCCATGTTTTTTGCCTCGCGCGCATTCCCACGGCTTGTCACTTCGTCATCACATTCCGCAAATCGGCATAGCTCTCCTCTACATCGCAGGTAACGGTGGAGCTGGATATAGTGGCAAAGTGGCGGCGGGCACACTCCAACTCATTGCTCTGCTATCCCAAGAAACTTGTTCATACGCTCAATACATTTCTTTTTTTGATGGATGTTTGGATGAACATACAGGTTGAGCGTTGTTGCCACATTTGAATGACCGAGTATGGCGCTTACCGTCTTGTAATCGCATTGGCTCTCTATGCAACGGGTTGCAAAGGTGTGGCGCGCAACATGAAAGGTGATGTGCTTGGTGATTCCAGACGCTTTAAGCCATTGCTGCATTACTCCGTAGGTCATAGACCTGCTGAAACCTTCAAACACATATTCGTCAGTAGTTTTGGGCATGATAAGTGCATAAGCATCTTCTCCAATAGGAACCTTCGTTTGTCTCTTTGTTTTCACACATTCAAAATCCAGATAGTGCCCACCATCTGCATAGCTACAAACATTATTCCATTTGAGGTTGAGTATATCACTGATACGCAGTCCGCTCAGACATGAGAGCAGAGCAGCTTTCCGAACAACAGGCTCAGAGCATTCTGTGTTATAAAGTCTCCTGACTTCTTCCAATGAGAGACTTTGCTTTACAGGCGGCGTACAAGGTATGTTATCTAACAGACTTGCAATATCGTCGGTAAAACGTCTTTCACGATAAGCCTTTGTCAAGACTTGCTTGAATATATTCCAATAGGCGGAAGCCGTGTTTCTTGATAAAGGCTTATTGACAATGTTTCTACCTCTTGACGATACTTTTGTATCAAGAAGATATTCCTTATACTTGTTACAGTACACCACATCAAGCATCTCAAAAGTACATTTGCCCTTGCAAAACTTCTCGAATTGTTTATACGCAGCATCACATTTTGCAAAGTTCCTGTTCACCATTTCTTTGAAATAGATCAGAAAATCTTCTTTAAGCCAGTCTTGATTAAAGAAGTCGTACTTCTCGTTAATTACATCAATGAACACTCTACAACGGATGGCTTCTGCCTTTGAGAGGATGATTTCATTGTACTGCTTCTGCTGGGCATTGATTGGATTGGCATAGATATACAAGCCAAGTGAGCGACGACGAATTAACTCCATCGTCTCAGGGTCTCTGTACCCGGACCAGAAGTCCAGGAACAGGGATTTGGTTCCGTTGCGCCTATCTCGCATTCGGAGTTTGACAGATTTACATACTTGCATATTGTTTTCTTATTATTTGTTTTTGATGCAAAATTCCTAAATGATACAATGTTGACCTCAGTAAAGAGAAAGTAAATCGTACTAATCAAGAGTAATTGATAGTAAATCGTCTTTTGAAAGACGTTTTTCCATCAATCTGTCGAACTCTTCTTTTCTGAAATATATGCATTTCTTCTTTACTTTTGTGATTTTATAGCGTTTTACATAATAATGAACTATATCTTTTGATAAATGATACTTCTTCATTGCCTCCTCGACAGTGTAATATCGTTCGCGACCATCAAAATCTCCATTTTTCACTTGTTCGATATACTGTTTAGAATAGTAGGTAGTACCATACTCCACCTTTGCGGGAATTTGATGGCGGTAGATAAAGGAGCGTACAGCATCTGCTGTCATTTTGTAGGTTGAACGCATCTCTTCCGGTGTAATCCAGTCTGTAATTTCCGAATAGTTGTTCTTCAGATTATACAGCACATCTATGGCTTTCTTCTCATAGAAGTTGAATCCTTTGAGTGCAATCTTTGGCGTTTTATGCTCCCTGGTCATTACACCTACATGTTTAACTCCCACCTTGAACATCTCTGCAACCTCTTCAGTTGAATAATAGCCATCTGGGGTTGGTGGGCATTTCTTCTCCTGGTGTTGAGCTTGGAAAACAAGCTTTTCGTCTCCGTCTGACTTTTCTGCTACTTTTGCATTTGCCATTCGTTCACGCATGACCTTATCAAAGTCAGTACGGAATATCATCGTAAACTTTCCACGTTTTTCCGTTCTGACATCAAAATGTTTCAAGGTGTAACTTACTTGGTCTTTTGATATGCCATATTTTTCCATAGCCTCTTCATAGGTACTCCAGTCAGGATCGATACTATCGTCCTTGCGTTTGATACAATCAATATGCACCTTGGAGTAGAAGACTTTACCATTACGGTTTACTCGCGGAACTTTGTGGCGCATCACAAAAGTGATAACAGCTGTCCTTGTCATATTATACATCTCCATGATTTGGTCAGCAGTGTAATAATTATCAATGTCAATCTCTTCAAGGAGATCAGCAAAATGTGCGTCAATGGCTTTCTTGCTAAAGAAGGTATTGCGCCCTTCGTATATCTTGGGGATGCCCAAACGGTCACAACGCCCCCATACAGCCTTACGGCCGATTTTGTACTTCTCCATGATTTCCTGAAGAGTATAGTATTCCTGCTCCTCCTTTCTCTGATAGCGTCTTTTCCGATAGGGAGTGGCATCATCAAACACACGTTCAATGTCTGAGTATCTCACAAACGTCTTATTTCTTATCTTTACGGCTTTGATTAAGCCTGTCTGGAAATAACGATACACTGTAGGAAGACTGACATCGAACAGAACGCTCACGTCCTCGGGGGATAAAAATGCCTTATCCCGCAGAGAGTTGTTCCTCTCAGCGTTTAGAAGAGATTCGGCATTTTCCTTCTCCCTTTTTTTCTTTTCCGCCTCGCGTCTCCGAAATGCGACACGTTCACACCCTCGACAGCAGTACTTGAACGACATTTTGGAAGCAACGAACGCTTTTCCGCATACTCCACATTCTTTAATTATCTCCATTTTACGCTTGCAATTCTGATGTTTTTTGCTGTAAAAGACCCCCGATTTTGTCTCAGTCTTTATCACATTTTTTCAGTATTTCTCACGAGTGCCCTGCATAGCGGTTGTGACGGATAATGGAGGATTCTCAGTATTTCTCACGAGGTGTCCAAAATAGCGTTTTGCCATTCCATTTGTTCGCACGATTGAAACGCAGGAACGAAATTTGGGCCAAAGTTACCTCGAAAAACTGGTATCAACAAATTACAAATGGAAAGTGTTAAAACGAAAAAAAGCCACCAAAATGGTGGCTTATAAGCAGTTATAAAAACGTTTTGCAAGTATGGTCAGTCGGTCTATTTGCCTATGCAGAAGTTACTATTTGCAAATATAAGTCGCTGATAATCAGCGTATATTCCTCCAATTATGGGAGACAGATACTATGCCGAGGGACGAAGGAGGGACGGAAAATATACAAGAATCTGCAAATGAAGTTGCCGTCAAAAATAAAATATACAAACATCTGCAAAGACGTTTTTCCAGTTCTTTGTATATTCACATTCGTTAACACGTATTTTTGCAGATTCTTGCAATCGCTGAAAATGGTGTGAAAGAGTAACCTTCAATTTTAGCTTCTTTAGGTACATTTATCTTTGCAGTTCTTTGTATATCTTTGTAATCTGACGAAAAATCGGAGTTTTTTTAAACTAAAAATCGTGTTGTTAAAAAGTGTTGGTTCTCATTTGTCTTAGCCTATAATGTGTTATTCCTTTTCTTTTAATCTTTGATCTTGACCATTCGGCATGACATTAATAGTAGTCGGAAGATAAATGGTTTAGTTTAGGTTATAGATATTTAATATGGGATTAAACTAAACCAAGCCCAGAAATTGATTCGGACTATCGCCCTTTTTTATTTTGATGGCAATTGTATCTCTGCTTATAGTTTTTGCACGTTTTTTACTCCCAAATTCACTAAAAACGCGAATTTGAGAATAAATTTCTATAAAAATCGCCGTTATTTGAGGAAAATGTTTGGTTGAACAAAATAAAAAAAGCTATATTTGCAACAAATTTATGCTGGTATTCATAAAATAAACGAAGATGGCTACAAAAATACAGCAAATATTAGAGACGGCGCCCAATGAATCAGTCTTGTTCGGTTCGTGGCTTTCAAGTCATGGATTGGATGCTCGTGGTCAGTATGCTTATATGAAAAGAGGATGGCTTGACCGTATATCGAAGGGTGTTTATAAGATACACGGGACAGAACCAAGCCTATTTGCTGCTGTATCGTCATACAACACGCAACTTAGTAAGAGTTGTGTTGTAGGTGCATATACAGCTTTGGAACTCCGCGGATACTCCCATTACTTGTCAATGGGGAAGCCTAAGGCTTATCTTTTTACTGACAAAAGTAATAAGTTGCCTTCGTGGTTACTAAAAGAGGAGTGGGATATGACTATAAAATACATGACTACATCTTTTCTGGGTGATGAGCTGTTGGGAGTAGAAGCCATGACTATCAATCAACATGAATTGCTTGTGTCATCTCCAGAGCGTGCCATGTTGGAGTGTCTGAACTTGCCGGATGCATCGTCATCTTTGCTCGATATCTATTATATCATGGAGGGTTTGACTACATTACGTCCCAAGATGGTTCAGACATTATTGGAGGCATGCACCTCTCAGAAAGTGAAACGCCTGTTTCTCTATATGGCAGAAAAGGCTGGTCACTCCTGGTATAAGGCTTTGAAACTGGAAAATGTCAATCTTGGCACATCTAGGTTTATGATAACGTCAACAGGAAAGTACATTAATAAGTATAATATGACAATCTCAAAAGAACTTGCAGAATATGAATGATATAAGATCAAATGTTTATGCGCAGAAGGTTGAGTTGCTACTCCGTCTCATTCCGATTGTGATGGAAGAGGATGTGTTTGCCATACATGGTGGTACTGCCATCAATCTGTTCTTGAAGGATTTGCCTCGTTATTCTGTAGATATTGATTTGACCTATATTCCATTGGCTGACCGTCAGACAAGTTTGGACGACATCAATATGCATCTGAAAGCCATCGCTGAAAAGGCAAAGAAAGCATTCAAAGGAATGCATATTGTTCCCAATTTCAATACTTGCAAACTTTTGTGCGAGTATCGAGGCAAACAGGTGAAGATTGAGGTCAATCAAACCAAGAGAGGAATAGTAGGCGGTGCTGTCCAAACTATACCATTGAGTGAGAAGGCTCAGGAAGAGTTTTCTCTCTTTTGTGAGGCAAATGTTGTACCCCTAACTCTATTGTATGGTGGCAAGATCGCAGCAGCGTTATCACGTCAGCATCCTCGTGATCTGTTTGATGTGAAGTATATGGATATTCCATTGAGTGAATGCCGAGAGGGACTCATCTTCTGTTTGCTTGGCAGCGATAGACCCATCCATGAGTCTTTTGCTCCACGCCTGATTGACCAGCGAGAAGCAATGGAAAACCAATTTGCAGGTATGACGGATATTCCTTTTACATACGAGGAGTTTGAAGAAACTCGTGCAAAACTCATTAATGATGTAAAGTCGTTGATGACAGAAGCGGATAAGAAGTTCCTTATCAGTTTCGAATCTGGTCAGCCAGAGTGGGATGGATACGAATTTGAATACTTCAAAGAATATCCATCAGTACAATGGAAGTTGCTTAATTTAAAGAAGCTCGCCAAGCAGAATCCGCAGAAGTTGCAGGAGGAGGCAGAGAAACTGATTTTTATATTAAACTAAAGATTAACAATGGTATTAATAACAATCTTATAATGTATGGTTAATAATGTTCCTATATATTCTAGCTCTGGTATTGGACAAATTATCGGATATCGTGATTTGTTCCATGAACGGATGATGCCAAACATTCGAAAGTGCGTTAGTACTCTTGAACGTGAAAACTTGATGCACTTAGTTAGTAATATGGCAGAGAAACTTGTTAACAGACCATTCTATAATCCTAATTATGGGCATGGAAGCGAGGATATAGATGCGCTGAGATTCTTTTTTAGCAAAGACAATGCCAAGTATATTAATGAAGTTTTATTGCGTTTTAACAAGCTTGTCAATCGTGCAAAAAAACAGCCCCATTCTTATTTGGCCGCATCGGAAGACTCTTTGCTATATTTGATGAGGGATATTTTTGCTACTACATATAAGGTAAATAATTATAATAAAATCAAAATTGAAAAGAATTTTTTCAAATCTCTTTATGCTGCAAACCAAATTACATTTGAACGTGGTGGAGGTGTATCTCCTTATACGTTAGAAGATAATCCAGAACTATTCTATGCTGCTACAATGTTAAGACAGTTCTCGTCTAATAACTACCATGATAATCATATGTTATTGGTAACACAGACTATTAAGTGTATTCGGTTCTTTGAATTTGCCGCTAAACATACTGAATTTAGTAAGATGGTTCCTCTATTTTGTCAAAAATATGGGCTTGATAATAAATGGTGGTGTTACCCCAAGGCAATATGGGAGTTGGAATGCATTTTTAATTCGCATATAGGTGAAATTGATTTTGCTAAATGTAAGATGCCTGATGATAATATAACATACAGGGTTGCAATCGAATCGTCTTTGGATGTAAATGACTTTGTTTCCAAGAAAGAAAACCGTGATTTTACAAAATTTCGTTCGCGTCCTTTGATTCGCATGGATGAAACTCGTTTTTTTCTGTTCAATCATAATTTATGGATTGAGCACATATATAATAGCCTTTATTTTGATTTTCGTGAAATTGCAGAGAAAGAATTTGGATTTAAAGGTCAAGATTTCAACAGACTATACACTACTGATTTTTCCGAAGGATGCCTTTTTACTCAGACTTTGAAAGGTATTTTTCTTTCTCAGTCAAATGTTAATCTATGTGAGAACGAATGTATAGAGATTGATAAATCTAAAGATGCAAAAAATTGTGGAGCTCCAGATTTTTATGCACGGTATGATAATTTTGTATTTCTTTTTGAAAATAAAGATATAAAACTAAAAGATTATACGAAAGAATGTGGTAAACTTAAAGATTATCTTGATTTCCTATACTTGAATTTAGTTCGTAGTGATAAAGGGAAACCGAAAGGAGTCGGACAACTACTTAAGAATGTTCAAAGAATAAGAACGGGAGAGTTTCAAAAACGATGGGATCCAAATTGTCCTAAAGATGCAATTGTATATCCTATACTCGTTTTAGCAGATGTGAAACAAACAATGAATGGTGTTAAAAATCTCCTTCAAAATTGGCAGGTAGATGAATATTCACATTTTTCTATTGATGGTTCAAATATTATGCCTGTAGTTCTTACTGATATTGCTACGTTGTGTCTATTTGCTAAGACTTTCTCAAATAGGAATTTTAAGTCATATCTTGATGACTACTACAAGAAGTCCTCTATAGATTATTTTATTAAAAGCAATGAACTAACAGATTTATTTAATGGTTTAGCTTCCTTTCCTGAATACATGAAAACTCAACATAATGAAGGTATTGTTGATTTTTCCAAACATTGGGAGGAATATATACGAAAATAATTCTTTTTGTCCCTCGAAGAATAAAGTGTTACTTCGGGGGACAGATGGGGGACAAAATAGAGGATAATCTGCAAATATCGAAGTTAAAAGTCAAAAATCTGCAAAAATGGATGAATTTTTTAATGCTTGAAATTATGTGATTTACGAGCTGTATTTGCAGATAGTATGCTTTTCTTTGCATAAAATCACTTTCCCACGCAGAATCTACTTTCCGATGCAGAAGTTACTATCTGCAAATATAAGTGTCTGATAATCAGTATAAATGCCTTTATTTTAGGGCGTCTAAAGAGACTCCGGGGGACGGTGGGGGACGCAATATAGGCAAAAATCTGCAAATATGACTGCCGTCAAAAAAAGAAAATGCAAACATCTGCAAAATCGATTTTCCAGTTCTTTGCACGTTTACACTTTTTAACGCAGATTTTTGCACATTCTTGCAATCGCTGAGAAGCGAGCAAGGAATGAGTCTGGTATATCTTTTAGTGATGCTCATTGTCATTTCTAACCTTCTTTAGTAACGCGTTTGATGAAGAGGTTTCATTGTCGGAAGATAAAAGGTTTAGTTTAGGTTATTAATATTTAATATGGGGATAAACTAAACCAAACGGGAGTGCTATCAAACTGAATAATTGGCTTCTCTTTTCTTTTGATGGTAATTGTATCTCTATTTATGGTTTTATGCACGTTTTTTGTTTTTAAATTCGTGAAAAATATGAATTTGGAGATAAAATTCTATAAAATAGAGTGATTTTAGACAAAAACAGTACAAATCTAATATTTTTTTTATTATATTTGCACCAAAATTACTTAGTATGACATTACAAAAGTGGATTGAAGATAGAGCTATTCATGGTTTTCCTACGTTTTCTGTTGAGGATGTAAGGACTGCTGGCTTGTGCTCTTCTGAACAGATTCTTCAGAACGAACTTTCCAGACTTAGTTCAAACAAGACTATAGCCAGTGTATATAGAGGGTATTACGTTATTATTCCCGTTCACTATGTTTTACGTGGGTCAGTTCCTGCAACCTACTATATTGATCAGTTAATGTCGTACCTGCAAAAGCCTTACTATGTCTGTATGCTTAGTGCAGCAGAGCTACTTGGCGCTGCTCATCAACGTCCCCAGCAATTCTCTGTAATGACGACTTTTCCTAAGCGTAGGACAGTCTCTACTCGTAATGTAACCATTGATTGGTATTATCGGGATGGACTGCCAGAGGAAGCCCTGATTACAAAGAATACTGAAACGGGAACTATCCGTATATCAAATCCTCTTCTAACCGCCGCTGACTTAGTGCAATATCAGCAACATGTAGGCGGATTGTCGCGAGTCGCCACCATACTTGAAGAACTTTCAGAGCAGATTGACATTAATAATCAGTTTGCGCCACTTGCATCTTATGTAAAAAAGGTTGTATGGCAACGACTTGGCTATATACTTGAAAATGTCGTTGGGGAAAAGAAGTTAGCAGATGACTTGTATGAACAGCTTCGTACATCATCGGGGTATTTCAAATATCAACCTTTAAGTACATCGGCAGAAGATAATTCATCAGACAGAGATAGTCGGTGGAAGATAAACATAAACGTAGAAATAGAAACAGACGATATATGATAAACAGAACAGCAATACAACAGTGGAGCGAGTATGCTCCATGGATAGATAATGCGCAGATAGAGCAAGATCTGATTATATGTCGTGCCTTGGTTTCCATCTTTAGCGATGAGTTCCTTGCATCGCAGTTGGCATTCCGAGGTGGAACAGCTTTGCATAAACTCTATCTCTCGCCTCAGCCTCGATATAGTGAGGACATTGATTTGGTTCAGATTACTCCTGGACCTATCAAGCCTATTATGTATCGATTGGGAGAAGTTCTTGATTGGCTACCAGACAGGGTAACTAAGCAGAAACGATACAATAATACTATGTTGTTCCGTGTGGAGTCTGAAATACCGCCAACTATACAGATACGTCTGAAAGTTGAAATCAATTGCTTTGAACATTTCAACGTACTTGGACTGACAAAGATTCCGTTCAAAGTGGAGAACTCATGGTTTACTGGTGAAGCAGAACTGACGACCTATCATTTCGAGGAATTGTTGGGCACCAAACTTCGTACCCTTTATCAGCGCAAGAAAGGCCGTGACCTCTTTGACCTTTATATCGCTTTACAGCGAATGGACGTGGATGTTGATAAAGTCCTTCAGTGTTACAAGAAATATATGGAGTTTGTGGTTGACAAGGCCCCGTCTTACAAGCAGTTTGTCAATAACATGCAGGAGAAGATGGCAGATCCTGAGTTTACCAACGATTTGCAATCTCTCTTGCGTCCTGGCGTATCGTTTAATGCGAGTGATGCTTACCCTCTCATATACGAGACATTTATAGATAAGATGGAAGGAAAGAGAGATTAAATATACATTTACAAAAGATTATAAAATGGATGTGATTCCTAATCTTTTCAGCAAGATTAGATAATTCAATATAAACATAAAAAAATAGATGTGTATGAAAAATTGGAATGAAGATAAGGATTTGGAAAAAGCAATGTTGCAAACTAGTTTGTTATTCTTGAAATCAAAAATCAAGGATAGCAAAGCGGCTTTATTTCAAAAATATATTCTTGCCTTAATTATTTGTGGAAAGGCAAAAAATAAAAAAGAGATTGTAAATCATTACAAACAAGCTTTTCCTAATAATTTTATTGATGATAATCAGGTAGACTCTGTGTTGAAATCGCTCAATACGATGATAACCATTGGTGAAAATGGGACTTTTGAACCTAATAAGAAAACAAAGAATGAAGCAGAAACATATTTGTCTAATATTCAAAAAGACTTAGACGGAATAATAGATGATGTATTTGCTTCAGTTAAAAGTGCTTTCACAAAAAGTATTTCTAATGAAAAACAAGTAAAATCAAATATTAAAGATTGTTTTGATTATTACTTTAAGGTTGCTTCTATTTCTTTTTTTGGTCTTGATGAGTCCAGAGAATTAAGTGAATATACACAAATTGAATCTTTGGCTAAAAACAATCTCAATCAGCAAAGCGATGAATTATTCCAACAGATTATTTATTCTATTGCACAAGTTTTAGAAAAGCCAACTGAAGGGCAGCGAAAGATTTTGGAAACTATGGCCAGAATCCATGTTACAACTCAGGTTATGAATATGGATCCAATGTTGGCCAATTTTAATGCGGTACAACTTCGTTCTAAGACTTTTATTCTTGACACTGATGTCGTATTGTATGCAATTACAAACAATGCTCAGCATAGCGAGCAATATAAGATGATGTTAAAGCAGTTAATAAAATGCGGGTGCAGAATATATATACCGAAAGAAGTAATTCAAGAGGTTTATAATCATGCGGAGGCATCAATAAAACGTTATAAATTTGTTTCAGCATCTATTGGAATTGAAGATGAAGATGCTCCAAAGAATTTAAAGAATGTTTTTATTGAGGATTATCATTATGCTATACTTAACAAAAAAACTTCATCAGATTGGAAGCATTATATTCAGAATTATTATGATGAGAAATATGGTGTTGCCATGATGACGGATGTAATAAAAGGATCTTTGGGGAAGGATATTATATATGGTAGGATTCCTGAGGGAGCTAATATTGATCCTGATGAAGAAAAGAAACTTTACCAAAGAGTTCTGGAAGAAACCCAAAAAACTGATAAGGCATATCATCGAGATTATGAAAAAAATGAAGATATAGCACATGCTGACACAACAATCTATCTATCAGTTAAGTCGCTCAATGATAAGATGTGCTTATACAACAAAAAGTCAGATGTACTTATGATGGATTATTACTTCTTGTCAAGTTCAACTAGAGTTTATTTATGCGCAAAAGAACTTAATCTTGGTTCTAAATTAATATGCAACCCTCGAGAATTGATATCATATTTAGCAGAAACAGGAAATATTGATAAAGGGAATATTCAATTCACAAAGTTGTTTGATAACCCATTTATGGCATATACAGCAATGATTGTGAATGACGATATAAATACTTTGTTGAATTCCGGCGTTGATGTTCGTGGTTGTACAATCATTAGGATGAAATATGAATTGGAAGAGGAGATTCAGAGTATGCTTACAATGAGTAATACGGATGAATTTATGGATATATACGAAAAGGTTACGGATAAAGGATACAGCTATAACAAGGCTGTTACAGATGCTATTGAAGATAGAAATGCTGGAAAGAAACAGCTTGAGCAATTAGTGAATGAACTTTCTGATGCGCAAAAGATTATTGAATCGCAAAATAAAGAAATTTCGAAACTAAAATATTTGAAAAGAGTCCAAAAGAAACCATTAAATTATAAGAAGAAATGAAAAGACTTGATGATGAAGATAAACAGATAATAAGAAACATCAGCAATATAAAAGATAATGGCATTAAAACAGTAGGCAGTTTAATAGCACATCTTTTCAAAACTGACAAGTCTGCACTTCTTATATATGACAAGATTTATATATTGACTGCCGGAAATGTGGATTCTACAGTGATACTAGTATTAATGGCCAAGATAATGTCATTAATAGATTCTTTGCAAAATGAAGGTTATCTGTATTTAATTCCAAATAAAGAGAATCTTTTTATACAAAATGGGGCTGATTCATCTGTGTCAATCGATACTTATGGCAATATTAGTTGCTGCAGGGGGAATTTTGTCATAAAAGATTGCGATATAAGTCTTGAGGTTGAAAAATTATTATTTATTTCAATAGCAGTTCCTGAAAAATTTGAAGAGTCTTTAAAAAGGGTTATCTGCAATTATGTTTATCCTACAACTAAGTTGCTGGAGTTTGTAAAAAATGACTTCGCTTTTGGTGAGGAATTGCGATATAAAACAGAATTAAAGAATACAAAGAGAGGTCTTTGGATATCGCTTATTGCATTGTTTATTTCTATTGTATCGCCATTTTGGATGACTTGTTATAATAATAAGTATGCGGTTACAACCATTGATTCCTCTCAAATTAACAAGATTGTATATGCAATTCAGAATCTTGACAATTTTGTATGTGTTGATAGTCAATTAGTAGAAGAACAGAACGTAACATATGATACATTGGAGGTGCAGTGTACTCAGAAAAATAAAATAGATTCTATGGAGCATAAAGGCAAAGTCGTTATTGATGCTAATGCAAAATAAAGTCTTCCGACTTGTTATATGTTATATAAAAAATGACATTATTGGTTGAAATAATTGTCTTCATCAAAAGGGGAAATTGTAGTGCCGTTAGTACATAAAATTTTGTTATTTTTAAATTATGAGACGCTAATACGCATAACCACCTATGAGATATTTTTGTCCCTCGTCTATTTTCGACTATCTCGGGGGACAGCTGGGGGACAAAATGGGTGATAATCTGCAAAAATCGAAGTTAAAAAACAAAAATCTGCAAAAATGGGCGCAATTCTTAATGCTTGAAATTAAGCGATTTACGATCCATATTTGCAGATAGTATGCTTTTCTTTGCAAAAAATCACTTTCCCACGCAGAATCTACTTCCCGATGCATCATCATATTCTTATTGATTATCAATGGTTTACGTCTTAAAAGGTAGACTGCTCAAAAATTTACTTGTTTTTTTGCGAAAAATCGAAGATTTAACGTTTTTTTTCATCGTCTCCCTCCGAACAGAGGGGAAAGAGGCAAAAACGGCCCTTTTGAGCACCGATTGACCTCATCTGCAAAGATAGAGCATGTCGGGGTTTATTTCGCCAAAACGGGATGTGAAATTGAGGATGGATTAACGGATATTTTTGGAATCCAAGTGAGGTGTTTGGTGCTTGATTGGACTGGCCGTTTGGGACTGACCTTTACAACCGGATTGTTTATAAGAATTGCAGCCAAAAGAAAAATGGCTGAGACCATTTAGCCATGGCGCAGCCATTTCTTTTCTTTCCCTTATTTTGACTTTACTTTAATGAACGTATATATGAATATGGGGATAAAGTAAAGTTGCTGATTTCATGGAAAAGTGTAGGTTTTAAGCTTCAATTTTGATGGAAAAGTGTATAAATGAAGTCTCATTCGCCGGAAAAAGTGTGACGAATCCGATTTATTCGCCTGAAAAAATGTATAGAACTTTGGTTTATTCGCTAGAAAAAGTGTAATTTTGTCATTGGAGAATAAAGTTGTGCCATGCTTAAAAGGAAAATAGAAACATATTTAGCCGACTGGAAACAGTCTAAGGACAGAAAGCCTCTAGTGATAAAAGGTATACGCCAATGTGGAAAGACATATATTGTCCAGAAATTCGCAAGGGAGAATTATGATAGCGTGGTCTATATGAATTTCATTCTTGAACCAGACAAGAAGTCTGCCTTTACTGGCAATATAGATGTTGATACTATCATTCTCAACCTCTCAGCTTTGATCCAGGGCAGTCGTTTCATTGAAGGAAAAACCTGCATTATCCTTGACGAGATTCAAGAATGTAAGGAAGCAAGAACTGCCTTGAAGTCATTTCATATAGACGGACGTTTCGATGTTATCGCAACAGGGTCTCTTTTGGGAGTGAAAGGCTACGGCCAAAGCAAGAAAAAGAAAGAAGATATAGGACAAGATTCAGTTCCTGTCGGATATGAAACAGTAATTGACATGTACCCGTTGGATTTTGAAGAGTTCCTATGGGCAAACGGTATCAGTCCTACTATTATTGATTCTGTAAAATCATGCTTTGAGAACGAGACGGTTGTCCCCGAGGGGGTTCATAAGGCCATGATGGAGTTGTTGTACAGATATGTCATTGTCGGAGGTTTGCCGGAAGTGGTGAATTGTTTCCTTGAGACCAAGAATATCGAACTTATATATAAGTTACAGCGAAATCTCATTGCCGAATACGAAGAGGATATGGTCAAATATGCAGATGATGCAGACAAACCCAATATCCGTGAATGTTTTGAATCTATTCCGAAGCAATTGGCTAAAGAGAACAAGAAATTCCAATATTCAGTTGTAAAAAAGGGAGGAAGGTCTTCTCAGTACATCGGTAGTATTCAATGGCTGGAGGATGCCGGGATTGTCCGTAGATGCTATAACATACAAACCACGGAACTGCCGTTAGAGGGAAATTCCATCAAGGACTGTTTCAAAGTGTACACTACCGATATAGGTCTCCTTGTGGCAATGCTCGACTACGGCACTCAGGCGGATATTTTAAAGGGTAATCTTCTTGGATACAAGGGAGCTATCTTTGAGAATCTGATGGCGGATTTTCTATGTAAATCCGGTCAAAAATTATACTATCTCCATAAGGATAGCGGACTTGAACTGGACTTCCTGGTAAGGTTTAAAGGCGAATGTGTTATCCTTGAAATTAAAGCAAAAACAGGTAAGTCAAAAAGCATGACTACAGTTCTTAAAAACAAGGACGTATATCATGTTAAAAATGCAATTAAGCTAGGACAATATAATGTTGGACGCGAGGGAGATATACTTACTATTCCGCTATACATGGGATTTCTTGTTAACGACAAACTCGCTGACGTTATCATTCCTGATGTTGATGTGGGCTTATTAACAACTATTTTATAAAAAAGTATTATTGCAAAGCTAATATTAGTTGGAATCAAAATGTTTGATATGAGTATTGAAAAAGAACTCAAACTTGATGCCAATTTATAGCCACTAATACAAATTTGCCTCGTCTTCCTAATACTTACAGATAGATATTGAGAAGGTATTGATAGCGAATGTATCAGAAAGATTTGAGGAAGCCGAATGGATAATTGGAAAAATAAACATGAATGATAATTTTTAATACATATAATCAGTATTGAGACAAAATAAAGTATAACATCATGATACAAAGCGTTAATAAATATCATATCTACGAGATATTTTCATCTGATGGTAATTTCTACTATACCATCCCAAAGTATCAACGTGAATATACATGGAGTTGTCGTGAATGGGAAGCTCTTTACGATGACATCAGTGAAAACAACGATGAGTATTTCATAGGGTCTATCATATGTATTCCTTTGGGGGATACTATCAATCCTTATTTGGAGGTGATAGATGGTCAACAGCGACTGACCACCATAAGCTTATTCCTAACCGCTATCTATACTCGTTTGAAGGATCATGTAAAGTATTTGAGCGAGGATGACGGTGACGTACTGCCGTCATTAAGGAAGTCGCTGAAAAGCAAAAATTCTCCGAACGAAATGAAATTGGTACCACAGGTACAAAATTTCAATAAGGATGATTATGATTACCTATTGAACGAGGTAGGCTTGAGAAAAGCTACTGCACCAAAGCATGCTTATTACTCTATGAGGAAAATTGCTCGTTGTTACACCTATTACTTAAAGCGTCTCAATAAAGAGATGGAAGGTATGGATGGTGATGGTGCAGTCAATTTCTTGTTGGGTAAATACAATAAAGTGAAGCAGGCCATGCTGGTTAAGATTGAGGTTTCTACTCATTCTGACGCTTACGTTTTATTCGAATCACTGAATAACCGAGGAACACCCTTGACTGCGATCGATCTAATGAAGAATCTTATTATGGCACGGGCGGAGAGTAACAATCTGACTATAGATGACTGCTTCAACCGTTGGCAGATGTTACTCGGTAATCTATCTGATGACTATGGGATACAGGAACGTTTTTTCCGTCATTATTATAATGCCTTCAAACATCGTTTGAATGAACCATTCCAAAGTGATAATGACCGCAAAAAAGACCCATTGGGTGTCGTGGCTACTCGCTCTAATTTGCTAAATATATTCGAGAATCTTATTAATAAAGATTTGCCATCTTTTCTTGATGATATTTTGCATTGTGGACAAATTTATTCTTGGCTCATTCTACAAGATTCCACAGAAACGACCTATCGTAAAGCGCTGGAAGACCTCGACCATATCCAAGGCGCACCTTCTTACCTTCTTCTCATGTACTTGATGAGGAATAAGAAAGAACTTGCTATTACAGAGAATCACATCAACCAACTCATTAGATTACTTGCTAAGTATTTTGTTCGCAGAAATATTACGGACTATCCGAATACACGTGATTTGACACGGATTTTTATGGATATTATCAGTAAAATAGAAGAGTTGGACTCTGTAGGAAACGATGTAATGACACTGATTGTAGACATGCTGAGTACGCCAGCCAATTGTGCTTCAGATGAACAATTCCGCCGCAGTTTAGAGGGCGATGTATATAAAGATAATGTAGGTGCAACACGCTACATACTTTGTAAACTCGCAGAGTCTGCTATGACACAAGAAACATGGACTGATTTATGGAAACGAACTGATAAAAAGGTATTTGTATGGACAATCGAACATATCTTCCCTGAAGGAGAAAATATCCCGCAATGTTGGGTAGATATGATAGCTAATGGTAATAAGAGTTTAGCTCAAAAATATCTAGAGGAATACACCCACAAAATTGGGAACCTTACTATTACGGGTTATAATAGTACACTCGGCAACAAGTCGTTTGAAGAAAAGCGCGACCGAAAGAGTAAGGACGGCAAACGCTTTATAGGTTATAAGAACGGGCTTGAAATAAATCATGAGATAGCTACTAAGGATATGTGGACGATTGAGGACATCAAGACTCGTACCACTGACTTGGTAAATAAGTTGATAGAAATCTATGAATTTCCAGGGAAATAAATTTAGTTATGGCAATAAAGAAAACTCAATTATATAGCATACTTTGGGAAAGTTGTAATATCCTACGCGGAAGCATGGATGCAAGTCAATACAAGAACTATGTATTGACTATGCTGTTCTTGAAGTATATCAGCGACAAAGTCAAATCCGATTCAGACATATTTTTTGACCTTCCTGAAGGATGCTCTTTCAATGACATCGTTAATCTTAAGGGGAAGCCCAATATTGGTGAGGAAATTCAGAAGAAACTCCATGCCATAGCCCGAGCAAATCCTCGATTAGATCACATTATCAACGAAGCTGATTTTGATGACTCAACTAAACTTGGAACAGGAAAAGCTAAAGTTGATACATTGACAAGCCTTATTTCTGTTTTTCAGAAGGATTTCCTTGATTTTAGTAAGAATCGTGCAGGTGATGACGATCTTATCGGAGATGCCTATGAATATCTGATGAAAAATTTTGCTGCAGAAAGTGGTAAAAAGAAAGGCCAGTTCTATACACCTGCTGAGGTTTCTCGCTTAATGGCTCGTCTGATAGGCATACATAAAGACAATCGACCACAGATTTCTATATATGACCCTACCTGCGGCTCGGGGTCATTGTTGCTTCGTGCGGCAGCGGAATATACCAAGCATCGTGATGGTGTTTCTATATTTGGTCAAGAACTTGATGGGGCAACACGAGGTATGGCTGTTATGAATATGTATCTTCATGGTTATGATGATCCAGAGCTAGAGGTTGGAGATACAATTGAAAAGCCGTTTTTCAAATCAGCACCAAAGCAGCTGGAAACATTCAACTATGTCGTTGCTAACCCTCCATTCTCTCAGAAAGGGTGGATAAAAGGAGAAATTAAGATTAATGATACCTTTGGACGTTGGGGAACCTCAGACAATCTTCCCCCGATTCCACCTGTTGGTTATGAAGATTACGCATTTCTACTTCACATTATCAAGTCTATCAATTCTCAAGGACGAGGAGCTTGTATATTGCCCAACGGAGTTTTATTCCGTGGTAATGAAGAAGAAACTGTTAGGCGAAAAATTATTGAGAAACGGTATATCAGAGGTATCATAAGTCTACCTACAAACTTATTCTTTGGTACTGGAATTCCTGCCTGTATTATCATTATTGACAAAGCTAAGATTTCGACATCAAAAGGCATTTTTATGATTGATGCTCGCTCAGGATTCGCAAAAGATGGAGCAAAGAATCGACTTCGTGAACAGGATATTCGTCGTATATTTGATGCATGGGAAATGCTTGAAAATCTCGAAGCTAACGGCAAGATCGATGATAAAGAGGAAACTATACCTCACTATGCCAGATTTGTACCATACACTGAAATTACCAATAAACGAAATGACTGCAATCTCAATGTCTCACGCTATATAACGCCAGTCGACACTGAGATTCAACAAGATCTTTATGCTCATCTCAAACTAAATGGAGGATTACCAGCCAAGGATGTAGAAGAAGGATTTTCTTATCTTTGGCGCCATTGTCCAACACTTAAGGACGAGCTGTTTGAGCCTTTGGAGAAAAATTATTATAAACTATGCGTTGGACGTAACGAGATTCCAAATACTATTACGCATAATAAGGAATTCAGTACTTTAAGTGGATTTTTCTCGGAAGCAGTAGAAGAATGGTATAAACTTGTGTCACAACAGATGTTCGCGCTTGCTCTTGGATGCCAGCCTAAAAAACTTATAGCAGACTGGAGTGAGTCACTTCTTGAAATGCTTTCCGAAATCGATAGTCTCGTTGACAAATACACGATATATGACATACTGCTCAACTATTGGAATTCAGCTATGCAAGATGATTGTTATCTAATTTCTCGCTATGGTTGGACTGTGGAATTGTCGTGTGATATTCTTACAACCGATAAAAAATCTAAAGAGGTAAGGTTCGTACCTAAAAAGAACCCCACTTTTAGGGATTATAATTGCGACTTGTTGCCAGTTCATGTAATTATCAATCGATATTTCCCAAAAGAGAACGATGCGGTCAATAAAGCAGAAGAGCGAGTGTCACAACTCAAAGGTGAGATAGAACAGATGGAGGAGGAATACTCAGAGGAACTTAATGATACTGTCAACGAAATCACGAACAAATATTTTTACGCAATATGTCCTAAACCATTGAACGGAGAAAAAGAAATTTTAGAAGCTTTTCTTACGATTAATGAAAAAGGAAAGATAGGTAAAGAGAAACGCGAAGCTATTATCGCTGAAAATAGAGGTGTATTCGACCGTCTTAATAATTTGAGTGTAAGTGCAATTAAGTATCGGTTGAAGGAAGTTGTTAATTATGCGGCATTGCCAGATGATACTATTAAGTTATATAAACAATATATTGACTTGAATAAAGAGTTGGCTAATACTAAGACCGATGTTAAACAAAAGATTTCTAAGTTGACCAAACTTGTTGTTGAAAAATATAATACTTTACAAGAATCGGAAATTAAGGATATGGTTATCAACGATAAGTGGCATACCGCTATCGTTGGTGGAGCCATTAGTGCAGCATTTGATGTAACTGTAGATATCGAACAACAAGTTACTGCTCTTGTCGATCGTTATGTTCGCCGCCTATCCGACATAGACGCCTCAGTACGAAACCTTGAAGAAAAAGTAAATGCTCACCTCGCTAAAATGGGTTTTGAGTTATGATGGAAACCAGATTCAAGCAAACAGAGTTGGGATTGATTCCTGAAGATTGGGAAGTTTGTAAAATTGGAGATTTTACAGATATTGTTACAGGTGCTACACCATCAACAGAAAATCCAGATTATTGGAATGGTCATATCCGTTGGATGAATTCTAGTGAACTTAACAATAAAATTATATTTGAGGTTCATGGTCGAATATCAAAAGAAGGGTATGATTCTGCAAGTACTCATATGTTGCCAACAAATTGCGTCCTTATTGGATTAGCTGGTCAGGGCAAAACAAGAGGAACTGCAGCCATTAACAAAGTTGAATTATGTACAAATCAGTCTATTGGAGCTATTCTTCCTTCAGAAAATATTGACTCAGATTATCTATATTTATATATGGACAGTCAGTATCAAAATCTCAGAACTATATCTTCTGGAGACGGAGGTAGAGGAGGATTGTCTAAAACGCTCCTTTTGAATTTTGAAGTTGTAAAACCTAATGATATTGGTGAGCAGAAACTAGTTGCAGAGGCATTAAACGATATAGACAAGTTGATTTGTGAACTCAATACTCTGATTGAAAAGAAGCGGGCTATAATGCAGGGAGCAATGCAAGAGCTTCTAACCGCTCGTCGTCGACTTCCCGGTTTTGATGAGTCATGGGAAGAAATGGCGTTCAAGGATTTTGGATATACTTATAACGGACTTTCAGGGAAAACAGGTCTTGATTTCGGGCATGGTGATTCTAAATTCATTACGTTCGTAAATGTAATTTATAAAGATACTATATCTCCAAATTATTTTGAGCATGTCAATGTTTCCAAAGGAGAAAAACAAAATAAGGTTCAAAAAAATGATCTTATATTTAATACCTCTTCTGAGACACCTGATGAGGTTGGTATGTGTTCATGTGTGACAGAAGAATATGATGATTTGTATCTTAATAGTTTCTGTTTTGGCTTTAGATTTTATAAGCCCAATATTAATCCAAGATTTCTAACATTTCTTCTTCGCAGCAAAATTGGAAGAGATTTAATGATGGAATTAGCACAAGGATCTACTCGATACAATCTTCCTAAACGGAGATTTTTAAGTTCGAAAATTCTTCTTCCTAAAGATATGCATGAGCAGAATGAAATAGCATTAGTTCTCTCTGATATGAATGACGAAATTGAAGAAATTGAGGAAAAAAGGGAAAAATATATAGCAGTCCGACAAGGTATGATGCAGCAGTTATTAACAGGAAAAATTCGTTTGATATGAACACAATACCATTAGTAGATTCAGAACGTGCAACCCAAAACAGAGTAGTTAATCTTCTCCACGACTATTGTGGCTATCAGTATCTTGGATATAAGCAAGATGTCGATAACTTTCCAATTATCCCCGAAATTCTTAGAAAATTTATAATAGATACACAATACGCTTCGGATACGGAGATTGATAAAGTGCTTCGTTTGCTTGATTTAGAGATAAACCGATGCCATGATAAGGATACGCTGTTTCAGAGTAATCTGAATTTTTATAACTATCTACGCTATGGAGTAAATATCCAAGGTGATGACGGACAAAGTAAAACGATTAAGATTATCGAGTGGCTAGAGGATAATGTGGCCGATAATATCTTTTCTTTGGCAGAGGAAGTAACTGTTCGCCGTAATATAGAAGAATACCATACACGTCGCCCAGACATAGTAGTATATATCAATGGAATGGCACTAGGAGTTATCGAATTGAAGAAATCAACTGTTAGTGTTAAGGATGGTGTACGCCAACAGATTCGTAATAACAGTAGAGATAATGAAATATGCCATTTTTTTGTGCCAGCTCAATTCCTATTTGCCGGAAACGATAGTGAAGGACTGCATTATGGTACAATATTGACTCCGGAAAAGTTTTGGTTACGCTGGAAGGAACCAACAGGTCAAAGTTATCCAAATGATACGTCCACGCCCGAACCAATTTCTGAGTTATTCCCAAGATCTGAATTTCCTAATGAGCTTGATCGTTCATTGCTTCAGATGCTTGAACCGAAAAGAATTTTGTGTCTTATCCATGACTGCGTTGTATATGATGGAGGTATTAAGAAAGTTTGTCGTCCAAACCAATATTTTGCATTCGAGGCAGCCAAACCACGTATCCGTAATAAACAAAGTGGTATTATATGGCACTCGCAAGGTGCTGGCAAAAGTTTGATGATGGTATGGTTGGCTCAATGGATATTGGAGAATATGCCCAATGATCCACGTGTTGTTATTATTACAGACCGTGATGAACTTGACAAACAAATTGAGAATGGATTCAAAGATGCTGGTCATAAACCAATTCGTGCTAAAAGCGGAAATCATCTTCTTTCGATGCTATCAGAAGTTGAACCTAATTTGATTTGTACCCTTATTCATAAATTCGGTATTGCAGGACAGGAGGAATCTGCATTTTCTTCAGAAGAGAAGAAACTCCGTGGAAAGCGTTCTCCGGAACAGTATATGGCCGCACTTGCCGAAAAATTGCCACAAGGGTTTAAGGCTAAGGGCAATATATTTGTTTTTGTTGACGAATGCCATCGTACACAAGGTGGTATACTCAATAAAGCTATGAAAAAAATCATGGGCGATGATGTTATGCTCATTGGTTTTACTGGAACTCCATTACTGAAACAACAAAAGAGTAAACTTACATCGAGAGAAAATTTTGGCAATTATATCCACACATATAAATTTAATGAGGCAGTTAAAGATCAGGTAATTCTTGACCTACGTTATGAAGCTCGTGAAATAGAGCAGAATCTAGAAAACGAACAGGCCGTTGACCAACTCTTTGAACATATTGCACACAATCTCAGTTCAAAAGCAAAAGAAGAGTTGAAAAGCCGATGGGCTGTGATGAAGAATCTTTTTTCGAGTCGTGACCGAGTGCGTAAGATTGTAGCCGACATTGTAAAGGACATGCAGCTCATATCATGCCTTCGTGAAGGTTGGGGTAATGCAATGCTGGTTTGCGATAGTATTTATCAGGCTTTTCGTTGTTGGGAAGTCTTTCAGGAAACACAACTTAAAGGACATTGTGCAGTCGTTTCAAGTTTTAACGGTAAAGATGCGAGTCCAGAAGAATCATCTTCTGGAGAAACACAAAGCGAGGCTGAATACAAAGCAGAGATGGCTAAAAAGATGTTTAAAGACCGCACTCCCGAAGAATTTGAGGAGTGGGCTAAGACTCAATTTGTCGACCATCCAGGTGACATGAAACTACTGATTGTGGTAAGTAAACTGCTTACTGGTTTTGATGCACCATCGGCGACTTATCTCTATCTTGATAAGAAAATGGAAGGGCATGATTTGTTTCAGGCCATTTGTCGCGTAAATCGTACAAACAACGAACATGAAGAAAAAGAATTCGGTTATATAGTCGACTATAAACAGCTTTTTAAGAATATTGAAAATGCGGTTAATGATTATACCAGTGGAGCATTTTCAGCTTACGACAAGGAAGATGTGGAAGGATTGTTAACGGATCGGTTTGAGAATGCCAAGCGTGATCTGGATACAGCTCTTGAACGTGTAGAGCATCTTTGTGAACCTGTTGCGCATCCAAAAACGACCAATGAATTTTTTGATTACTTTGTATTCGACCAACGTAGCACTGAGCCTGCTGAAGAAGAAGCTGCAACTATCCGAACTGCTCCTTTACGCGAAGCCTTCTATAATGCAGTGAAAATTCTTGTCACTCGTTATTCTGCAATTGCGCTTGAGATGGAAAGAGCTGGTTATACTTCAGAAGAGGCCCAGACAATATTTGAGCGTGTTAAGAATTTTGACAATATTCGGAATGCCATAATGCATCGTGCTGGAGATATTATCGATATGAAACAATATGATCAGCAAATGAGAAATATTCTTGACATGTATGTAGATGCAAAACCTTCAAAGGTTCTTGCCATGCTTGAAGATTTTTCATTTCTTGACCTTGTACTTGACGGTAACTCAGAGGCCGCAGAACATGAGGCTGAGGAAGCACTTGGCGGAAAGGATGGTGTGGCTTCAACGATGACCGCAAATGTGCGTCGTGTAATTAATCGTAAACGTGAGAGTAATCCAGAAGAATATAGAAAATTTTCAGAACGCATAAACCGATTGCTCGCAGAGTATCGCCAAGGAGTCCTTGATTATAAAGAATACCTTAAAGCCATTGCAGAATTGGCTCGTGAACTAGGGAATCGTACATTCGACCCTAGGCTTGACACTCAAGGCAAACAAGCATTATTTGATAATCTAGGCGAAGATTTAGCATTAACTCTGGAGGTCTATCAACTTATTAAAGTTAATGCAAAACAAGGATTTAGAACAAATGATGTAAAGGAAGCTAAACTTCGTAGGGCCTTAGAAGCATTTTCTTTGTCTAAGCCAATTGATGTAGATAACATTCTCCGCATTGCAATAAATAATCCAGAGTTTTAATGTATACTATAGAAGTTGCAGATATAGAAATTGAGATTGAACGCAAAGCTATAAAAAATTTGCATTTAGCTGTCTACCCTCCAGATGCGAGGGTACATATTTCTATGCCTGATTATCTGACAGATGATGATGCCAGAAATTTTGTTTTGCAAAAATTGGATTGGCTTCGCATACAAATAGAGGAAGTGCTTGCCCAGCCTAGACAAACAAAACGACAATTCGTATCTGGAGAAAGCCATTATTTATTTGGCCAAAGATATCAACTTATTGTTGAAGAGTTACCTCACTATGTAAATAAGATGGAACTTAAAGGAAATACGCTTTATATGTTTTTAAAACCGGGTACTTCTATTGAAACAAGAGCAGAATTAATGCGTACCTGGTATAGGTTTCATCTTAAAAAGGAATTGGAATCAATGCTTCAATACTGGGCTAATAAACTTGAAGAGACTCCTTTTAAATGGCAGGTCAAGCAGATGAAGACTGAATGGGGAAGTTGTATTCCCTCAAAGCGTCTGCTTATTTTTAATCTTGAACTTGCCCGAGTACCACGTGAGTGTATTGAATTTGTGATTGTACATGAGTTTTGTCATTTTAAAGTTGATAATCATAACAAGATTTTTGAGATATTGATGAACAAACGTCTTCCAAATTGGCGATCTCTGCGTCAAAAACTAAATACATTTGTGGCACTACCATATAAAGAATAATATAACATATGAACCGAATAATATTAATAGGCAATGGTTTTGACTTGGCTCATGGACTTCCTACTGGATATGAAGATTTCATAAACTGGTATTGGAAGAAACGAGTTGATTCTTTTATAGGAAATCTTACGCCAATATCGGAGGATTGTCTTTGTTCTATCAGAATAACTTCAGATAATTATAATCGCTGTTGGAATGTCTTTGCGTTTAATCTTCCTAGATACTTTAATAAACCTTCTAGTAAAGAAGTTATTGATTGTATTGTCAATGATTCTAAGTCTTTTGAGTTTTCTATGTCTCCTTTCTTTAAAAACATCTATACTTCCGTTAAGGCTAAAGGATGGGTTGACATAGAAAAGGAATATTATGATTTACTGCGAAATGCGATTATAAGTCCAGACAACTGTAATTATACAATTTTTGAGATTAACGAACAGCTGAATTATATCCAAAAGCTTTTGACTCAGTATCTTTCCTCTATCACAATTGATAACATAATAAACAATGAGAAGATACAGCATTATATTTATGGGGAAATACGTAAAGACGATATTAGCATTTCGAAATTACAGTTGTACTATGATTACATTGATTATCTAATACAACAAGACAATGTGTATCAACAGTTACTCGATAGATATGGTTATAAAGATCCCCATAAGTACTTTATGGTGGAGGATATTAAACGATTAAAAAAGCAATATGCAAGATCATCGGAAATAGAAGAAATATATTTGAAAGGTATTATTCTTCCTGAACATATTATGCTATTGAATTTTAATTATACAGGAATGGCAGACAAATACGGGGATATAGAAGTTGCTTCAATAAATCATATTCATGGCAACCTGAATAATCCCATGAGTATTATATTTGGTTATGGTGATGAACTTGATGATGATTATAAAAATCTGCTTAAACAACCAGATAATGAGTATTTAAGGAATATCAAATCCATAAAATATTTGGAGAGTGGCAATTATCGTAAACTATTACAATTCATTGAATCTGCGCCATATCAGGTTTATATTATGGGACATTCTTGTGGTAACTCCGATAGAACATTGCTAAATACATTGTTCGAGCATAAAAATTGTGTTTCAATAAAGCCATATTATTATCAAAAAGATGATGGATCTGATAATTATATGGATATAGTTCAAAACATATCAAGAAATTTTACAGATATGAAAGTGATGCGTGACAGAGTTGTAAATAAAACATTATGTGAGCCGTTACCACAATATTGATTTATAGTAAAGAATATTAAATGCAATAGAGTTACTGATCTTTTCAATTTGAGGGAAAAGAAGATGGAGCTCAGGTGATGTACTAGAATGAGACTATCTGGTGTACGCAGAAAGCTACGTCACAATTATTTGACTGGACCCTAGATAATATTGGACTTTACTTGAAAAATATCTATAAAAGTGGAGAACTCATGTAGGATGCAACTACCGAGGTTTTCTCAGTAGTTCAAAAGGAAGGTGTAAGACAAGTGAATCGTACTTGCAGTCCCCATACCTAGAGCTTAGACAATTTCTAATCATACCAACCGTAAGTAGTACAAACTTAATCCAAGTCGGACCGAATAGTAATAATCTCTATCAAATCAATAGTATATTCACCGGTTACTTACATATATTCTACTTTATATGTATATTTACTTCTAATTAATAAGATTTATTTTTAATTCTGAAAATTAATATTATTGTTTTATGAGCATTTATGGACACGAATCTGTTAATCTCGCACAATTAAAAGAATGGGCAAAAAAATTAGATGTTGAGCAAGTATTAGCAAAATCAAAAAATGGTTTATTTGGTCAATATGCTTCTGACGATATTTGTAGAGATCTTTTAGGTGGTTTTTTACGTAGTATTGAGGATTTGGTAGAAGGTGATGGATGGTATGATAAAACTATTCCTATTTTGAATCATGCACTTATTCCTGCCGTGTTTATGGTGGCAGATAATGCAATTAGAGTAGCAAACTATTATGAGATAATAATCCTTGCTTCGGATATAGAGACAAAAAAGAAGATGATAAAAGGATTCAGTTATCTTGATGTTGGATATTTGCATGTAATTCAAGATGGTAAAGCTATTGCCACAATCGGACAAAAAAGTGATTTGATATGGTTATGTTTATATGAATTTTTTATTAAACATGACCAGTTTAGTATAGAACACACTTTGCCAAATCATGAAGAAATTATGTCTCTTCAGTTGGCAGATACTTGGGGGCTATCTGAATATGAAATCCGTGATCTAGTGAATGAGATCCTTTTCAGATGTTCTACAGAGCTAAATCTTAATTTTAAGATTTATCATATAGACCCTTTAATAACAAAAGAGGGGGTTTCTGGCTATTATGAACTTAAGAGTAATATGGAACATTACGAAAGTATTCCAATTATGTACTTCAATTGTGCTTTTGCTATAGAAGATGTTAGAATGCAGTATTTAAGCTATTATCATGTAATAGAATATTTTTTCATAAGAGCTCAAAACCATAAATTTATCGAAACAATACAAGTTGGAGGATATTTAACTACGCCACTGAAACATAATGAATTGCATAAAGTATTAAAAAAGTATGCTTACTCAATGAAGGAATTAGATTCGTTGAAGCTTGTCATAAATAAGGCAATAGATGCTCAAACACTGATTAATTGGATAAATCAAGTTCCCGAAAGAGCAACTCATTTAGCTAATAATACAAATCAGAGTATCATATTAAATGTAGCGATGAACAGTAATGAACTTCTTTCTAAATTAACAAATAGAATATATTATTTTAGATGTTCGATTGCACATGCCAAAGGTGATACAGACGAATATATGGCTATGCCAGAAATTGGCAATAGTGAAATATCCAAAGAGATATCTTTGATAAGATGGGTTGCTGAGAATGTTATTAAACAATGTTCTAATTGGTAGTCTGTATACGATATATAACAGAGAAAGTGATAGTAAGCAAAAAATTTGCTGACTTAATCTGTAATATCGTTCATTTTGTCTGAAATGGTACGACCAAGAATGTGAACTACTGGTAACAACATATTTGTTGGCTACACTAACAATATGCTTAAAAAGATGGCTAAGTTTACGTTATCCCAATATATTGATGAGGAAGAAGTGCATAGATACTTCATCAAGATTTAGAGAACAGAAATAATCCGGTCATTATAGTCAGTCACACGGCTTCTGTCCAGAGAAAAGTGGTCAGACTGCCACAACATAACATCAGTTGTTCCCTAGATTTTCGAACAAACTGGAGGCGAGGAATCTGGTATTAAGAATATAGTAGAAGATATTAATTATGCATTTTCTATGTTTCCACTTTATAAATTTACCAGATTTATAAGGTAATTTTTGCCTATCTACCGGCATGGCAGGAGGACTCTTTGCCTAATAAGAAAAATATATAGGGAACTCTCTAGCGGACATTCTAACTACGACATGCAAAGTCTCACTGATGATATCATCTGTTATTAATTAGAAGATTTCCATTGTCGTAGGCGATTGAATATGCTGTATGATGATATTTTATTACTTTTGTTTATTCTCAAATACATTACATTTAATGAACCGAAATAAAGCTATTGTTATAAAATATTCCTTTGCATTTATTGCATTGCTGCTTTTAGCATCTTGTAGTGCATTCATAGAATCTACATCCGCTAATTCTATATCTGCTATTTTATCAGTATGTGGTGAATATATACTTGCAGGATTTTCCTTAATTGTTCTTTTACTTATTCATTGTACGAGAATTACAGGCGTTGTTATATTTGTTATATCCGTATGTCTGCTATATAATGATATTAAGATTGGACAATTGGATTCTAGCCTATTATTACTCGTAGGGCTGGTATTAGTTGTTATTTCTTTTTTGGCCCCAGTTAAATATCATAAACCCAAAGTTGTCATTGGTAAGAATGTGGTAAAACTTAAAAATATAGAATTAAAGAATGATCCTCAAGGACATATGATATCTGAAATAGTAGTAGGAGTATTAATAGGAATCATTCTTATGATAATAGAACAAAATATAGACTTTGCTTTTATTAAATAAATTGTCTGTGAATGTTTTAGGTTATTATTATTTATCTCTAAAAACTGATGCGTAAATGATTTATAGTCGTTCATATTTGAATTCATTGGAATTTGAAGATTTAAAAGTTCCTTTACAACGCTATTTCCATAAGTTTTTGAAAGGAGAACTTGGAAAATTAAAGATGCATGAAAAAGATTTCTTATTTCAAAATTTAAAATTATTCTACAACAATGAGAGTTGTAATGGTAGGCCAGCTTACGATTTAAGAAAGATAAATGAGGCAAAGGAATACTGCTTTTATTCTATTATTTTGACTTATGCAAATGAGTATATAAACTTTGATACTCCTAATTATGGTTATAAAGGTAAAATATCGGCAAATGAAGTAAGAAAAGATAAACGATTCTTTTATGAATATATCAATACATGGAAGAATCAAGTAAATTCTAAAAAAGGTTCTTATTTTTCACAAATTGAGATAGAACTTAAAAGGAAGTTGAAGGCATTACTATCAGCTGCTCAAGCTCAAACAATAACGAAGAAAGAATATGATAGAAAAGTAACTTTTTTTTTGGCTATTTTTTTTCATATATACTATAAAGTAAAAATATATTTTGATGAAAAGAAAGCTAAATTTGAAGAGTTAGAAATTGGTGGATATAATATACGATTTGATATATATTCATATATACATATATTATCCAGACATTATTATCCATCTATGAATGATGGGATAGGGGTTAGCTTTAATTCTAAACAAAAAGCTATAAATTTGAATGAACTTCCAACATGTATCCTTTCTTTAGTTGATAAACATACTCAGGTATCTGGCTTGTCAATTCATACAGAGTTCCTATTGTATGAAATTGAAGGTAAAAAATATATATTGTGGATTAAATATATTTCTCAAACAGATTTTTCTGGTTTCCAAATTCGTTCATTCTACAAATGTGAAAGTCAATTAGATCTTGATAAATTTATTGGAAAAACAAAAACTCAAATAGAGAAAAATATTTTTGCATATTATTGATGTATTGTCTAATTGATTATATTCAATGATATGCATATATTAATATGGCAGTTAGTTCCAGTATATGACATCTTACGCTCAATAGTTGAGATTCCCAAGTCTCGGAGGACTTGAGCAAAGACATTCTTAATAAATTGGCAATATGAATACGCTTTTTACTAAAAGCTTTGCCAATATTCCAACTCAAATGCATCATAATATCAATACTTTTGAGTTATCAATCAACCTTTCCAGGCGATATCTTTTGTAAGGTATCGCCTGGACTATATTCTTTAACATATACACATAGACGGTTGAGATCTTCTTCGCTCATAGGGGCGAGACACAGTTTCAAAAAATGGGCTTATGTAGGAAAATAAAAAAGCTACAGATTAATTATACTTATAACGGTAAGCGACCGCTTTTTGTGTGCCTGTTCCATGACTTTATCGTCTTAATCCTGTTCTCGGTTTCTTGCCCAATAGGAGGGTAGCAGCACGTGCACAGCGGCGGGCCCATTGCAGGTCGTCATCGTCCTTGTCTCGCCAGGGAAGATCGCTTTGCGAACCTCCGCCACCACCTCCGATAGATACGGCGGGCGTGTCAAGCATCCCGACAAAGAATGCTACGGCTATGTCTGTCAGCTCGCTGCTGTTGGCAACCTCCCGGTAGTCGAACTCTTCATTGAAATAGTCAAGTACCCGCTCCGGGATATAGAAACGCTGTTCCGTTCCGTTATGGGAAGAAAGCGTGTAGGACACCGAGCCGTAACGATAATGAGTATAGTCCATACCGGCTACCGGTCTTTGAACAGGTTCCGGTCGATGGATTTGAGAGGTATTGACCTGAGCGGCAAGTCTCTCCCGGTAGTGTAGCTTTTGCCAGGTTCGGGGAAGTTTGGAAATCATCAGGTTACGTGCTACTCCCAATTCGGAAGCCTTGTATTTGGCGTTTCCTTTGAGGATCGCATATCCACGGAGAACATCTTTCTTGTCTTTCCGTTCATATACGGAATAGCCTCTCCGGGCAAGAGCCTTCTTGTATTCTTCCCATGACCACGATGGCATGGTTCTCAATACCTCCATACACTCTCTGCTTACTTCCGGAATGTTGCGACTTCGGATTTCTTCCGCAGTCTTCCAGCCACGTTTCACTGCAACTCGCTCGGCTGCACGTTGTGCCCGAAGATGAATGTTATGGTCATTGTTGATGTTCCCGTTTTCATCAAAGCGGCAAATTGCGGCATGGAGATGGGGAACTTTCCCTTTGGATTCCATGTGCAGGTAAACCGTGTATTTGCTGTTGGCCAGATTGGTCGGGCTGGAACGGACTTTCCCGTCCTTGCCGGTAATCGTTTGTTTGTCGAACTCTTCGGCGAACTCGTGCCAGAGCTTTTGCCAGTCCTCAATGTCATAGAAACTGGTATGCTCAGGCGATGGACTCAACTCTATTCTGATTATGGAATTCTTTATCGGCCGATGCTGGGAAAGGGTCAACTGCATGGAGTTCCATATTCCCATCGCGTCCAGATCCGGGGGCAACAGATTGTCCAATACCCGATATATTTTTTCCGGATGCTTCTTGTGTTTTGATTCGCCGGTAATATAACGAAGGTCATTGATACCGTAAGATATGGCTTTGGCTTTTGCAATCATTTTTCTTCGGATTGAGGGGTGGACGGAATTCTGTTTTTCTCCTTTACGGCTTCCAGGAATTGGCAGACGCCTTCGGCAACATTGGAAAGTTCTCCGAGCCAGCCGATCATGAACGGAATCTGATTGAACATTACCATCCGCTGCTTTGTGGACATTCCGTGAAGTGCGGAGGTATATTTTACGAGATCAGATCGACAATTGTCCAGATTCTGCAGCAGTGCCGCCTCTTCTTTAGTAAGCCTCGCTTTGGGCTTGAAGTTATACGCACATGACAATATGTAGTCGCTTACGGTCATGCCGCATTGTTCGGCCAGTGATTTTATATGGTCTCTCTGGCTGGGAGTGACTTTTGCCCCGACAAATACGCTTCTTGTTTCTTTCGGGGAAGCTGATGTATTGACAATATTTTCTTTCATTTGGATCGTTGTTATAATGGTTGAAAAGGTGCGAGCTTGCGAGTACCGTACTGGCGAAGGAACTGAGCAGTCAAGAGCGCCAATGTACAACCGTAACGCAGTGAGGTTATACCTTGGCATATCTCGAAACAGTTACCTGTTTATGCTTCCCCGCAAGCCATATCGGATGCGTATAATGAATTGGCAGTTGGACAAGGAAATGCAGGATATTATTATCCACTAAAAGAGGGGAGAAAATGAGTATCTCACATGGTGATTTCCTGCCGACTTTGCTTTATTCTAATATATACGCCCCTGCAATAAAGTAAAGTTCTAAGGTTGTCCTAATTGTAAACTGCGGCGTTATTTTCGGAATTCGGACTCAGTCATTTACCAAAGTAAACTCCTGTCGTCCTCATCCTCAATGCCTTGCATTTTATCAATTATTACACACCTTATTAATAGCGGTATTCTGGATTGAGAATATAATTTTTCCCCTCCTTTATGACCATCTGCTTGTTGCCAAGAAAGGTGGCTACCTTGACTGCCTTGTTGTAGCCGAGCTTTACATTGTGCAATCCGTAAGCTTCCTTCAGACGTTCCAGGTAGTCATCATAACTGCCGATATTGCCATTGGCAAAAGCGGCATCCACTGCAGCACGATGTACAGTCTCCGGAATCTCCTTCTCCGGGTCGAACGGTTCTTTGGTTGGTCGCCCGCTCTTCTTCTCTTTGGACAGATATGGTTCTACCAGTTCGGGCAGGACGTCTTCGTTTATGCGGAAAGCGAAAGGTTCAAAGTCCCGGTCCCGGATGTGTACGGCTTCGACCACGCTTATGGCTTTGTCCTCTTTGTCCACTTCTACCTGCAGGATGGTTTCCGCCTTGTTGTTGAGTTCCGTGCCGATGTGACCACGCGCATGTTCATCATTCTTGTTCTGATGCAGGACAGTATGGATATGGATTTGTTTGTCGTCCGTCCACTGCATGAATTTCGAGATAACTTCGGTAGATTCACTGGATGAATTGATGTCGTAAAGGAAATCACGGATGCCATCTATAATGACCAGACCCAAATCAGGTGTGGTGCCGATAGCTTCTTCGACTATCAACAGGCGCACTCTTGGTGCAAACTTGCGCAGAGACAGCATGATCAGATTTTCCGGCACCTTGTCATCCGGCATTTCAGCCAAACGCAGGATGCGCTTCAGTACCTGTTGACAATGATGGCGTCCCTGCTCCGTGTCGATATACAGAATCTTCCTCTTGTTCTCGGGGAACATGGAGCGGTAACGAAGAACAGTACATCCACTCAATGCTGATGCGGCAATGGCCGAAACGTTGAAAGTCTTCTTGCTTTTGGCTTTCCCGATGGAAGCGCTGAAATTCCCCAATGTGCCTATAACAGCATCATCCACCATCAACACTGCCGGTGCCTCTTCATAGTTATTCGTGACGCTCACGGCTGCTTCCTCTATAAAAACTGCCAGTTCTTCACGTGAAGGTATCGTTTCGTCCGTCTTCTCCATCATTACCAGTTTTTAAGGTTAGGTTTACGGCGATGGGAAGCGAGCATGGCTTCGTTCTCTTCCTCGAAAGTTTGCGGAGCCGGATTCTTTCGGGAGGATTCCAGCCATTTATCCAGTTCATCCCGGTAGATGTATAGATGTTTCCCTTGCTTGATGACTGGAATATCATCTTTTTTGACCTTGTAATAAAATGTCGATAACGGCATTTTGAGATAGGCGCAAGCTTCCTGCACGGTCATGGGGACGTGCGTGTTTTCTTTGGCTTCATGCTGCTTGGACAGTTTTTCTGTCAGCAGATTTTCCATGCTTGCTATCCGGTCGCAAAGTTCGCCGACTACTGCCGGCAAGTCATTGAATGTAAGTTGGTCTGTTTTCATATTATAACTTTTTAATCGTTTAACATGCTGCGAACCAACCCAATGAAGCTTTGCAGAACAATACAGACCGGATTAATTATTTCATCTGCATACGTTTTTTATTACGACTCATCGTTATCTGTTTCCATATGGAAGCGATAGTCTCCCTTTTCAGGTACATCAATTGGAATCTGACTTGTTACCTGATCCCGCAAATTAAGCCTGAGATATTCAAGACTCGCGTTTTCTAGTTCGTATGGAAATGATTCTTTGATAAAGACAGCTCTTTTCGCCAATGGTACTCTCAATCGTTCACCTACATTCCACGCCAGATGACGAAGTCCCGGTGAACGTAGCGGATTGTCAATATTGGAACGAATAGGTTTATAGAGCTCCGGCTGATCACAAGCCATGTACTCAATGTTGGAAATGAGAGTCGCTATAGCCTCTTTGGAGAGATAGGGGGCAGTCTTGATGGTTACATATTCCCGAATCGCATCCATAACTTTTACTTGCCTTTTCAGTTCTTTCTCTTTGAGTTCTTCCAGAATGGAATCATACTTTTCCAAATGAGATTCATTGGAGCAATCAGGGACGACAGGTTCTTGATTTGACTGTGGGGATGGAGCATATTCCTGTTCAGAAGAATCCGCAGGTTGTTCGGTAGGCGGTGTTTCAGCAATACAAACAGGCTCTATGGTGCTCTCTGATTCCATAACAGGAGAGGATTGTTCACCAAAAGAGAAGTGGATAGGATTTTTCGTCAGCCAATTATAGAAAAATTTCTGCAGGACTCCACACAATATGATGGACATCGCCAGTCCGAGAATTACAGGAGTTGTTATGCGCATGATGTTGATGTCATGGCAAAGGGTAAAATAAGTGGCTATGGCCGCAAAAATGATAACGGATAGCGCAAGGATAAAACTTATTTTCTTAGTTCGGATTTGTTCTGTATTTGTCATCTTCTATCACTATTTGGAATTACTGTACGTCAAAGTTATGTGCGTTATTCCAGATACTGATAAATAATGAGTTATAATCGTCCGATTTTACACAAAAATTACGGATATAGTCCGATTTTTCGCTCAAAATCAAACTATATCCGCTAAAACAGGTGGTCAAAATGCCTGTCAGTCTTTCCGCATCAGGGAGATTCTCTTGCTGGCTTCACGCTTGTTGCTGTCCACTACTTTCATGTACCTTTGGGTTGTGGTTATACTCTTGTGAGCCATCATGCTTTGTATGGTACGGATGTCTGTTCCGGCAGCCGCTTGCAGCGTAGCGAATGTTCTACGATAGGAGTGGAATGTGATCTTCTTGGTGATTCCTGCCGAACGAATCCACCCTTTCATGTAAGTCTGGGTCCAGCAGCGCTGTAATCCCTTGAATACCATTCCCCGCTTGTTAGGGCTGTAGCCGATCAGGTCCAGTGCTTCCTCGTTGATGGGGATGATGTCCTCGGAGCGGTTCTTCTTGGTGATGATGTGTACGCACTTGCCACCGGCCGAATAGTCCACGATGTCCTCCCAGCAAAGGGCGAGGATGTCGCTGATGCGCAGACTGGTCATGCACGAGAAGAGCGATGCTGTCTTCAGCACGGGCTTCTTGCAGGGTGTCTCGGCCAGCTTGTAGAGTTCTTCCACTGAAAGATAATCCTTGACTACATCCTCGGTCTCGATCTTTTCGAGGAAGTCGTTGACGTTGTTGCGGATCAGTCCGTTACGGTAGAGGATTTTCAGAAGTCCCCTGAATGTAGACCAATATCCCGATGCGGAGTTTCGTGTGATGTGTCCGTTACGCTTGAGTTTCTTTGCCGTCAACAGGTACTCACGGAACTTGTTGCAGAGATCAATGTCGAGCTCCTCAAAAGTACATTTCCCATGCACGAAGTTGCTGAAATGGAGATAGACAAATTCCCACTTTGGATCATGTTTACGGAGCTGATTACGGAAATACTCCAGGAAATCAGCCTTGAGTTTGTACTTGTCGAAGAAATCATACCGTTCATTCACTACCGACTCGAACCTGCGGCAACGGATGGCTTCAGCCTTCTCGGCCATTACCTCGTTGAAGTCCTGTTCCCGCTTGTTCTTCGGATTGGCATATATATAGATGCCAAGCGATTCATGACGGATAACTTTCATTGTTTCCTTGTCTCTATACCCAGGATAATAATCCAGATAAAACGACAGCATCCTGTTTTTCAAAGGACGTGTTCTTAATGTTACGGTTTTACAATCGTTCATAATGTTATATTTTTTATGGTTATTATTAATTCGCTGGCAAATCACTGTAATGTAACCATGCAGACCACCTTCAGTGAAGATTAATTTTGGAATAATTTACGGTAGCCTATAATCAGGTCACTTACGGACACCCATAACCCGGTCAAAGTCCACTTTCAGGAAGCGGACGAAGCGCCCGTTCTTCTCTCGGCTGATCTGATGGAATTGCAGGATATTATAAACCGAGTCACGGGAGAGGTTGAATTTTTCCATTGCCTCCTTGACGGTGTAGTATTCGGCCTTGCTCTCCTCTGCAGAGTTCTTCGAAAGGTCGAAGTGGAGTTTGGAATAGAATATCTGCCCGTGTTCTTTTTTCGATGGGATATTGTTGCGGTAGACGTGCGAACGGATGGCGACACGTGTCATGCCGTACTTCTCCTGAATATCTTCTGGAGTGTACCATTCCGTCAGGTCGGAGTCCACCTCATATTTGGCAAAGGCAGCATCAATATGTTTCTTGCTGTAATAGTTGAACTGGCGGATACGTACCTTCGGGACCTTGTGCTGTCGTGTATAAGTCCATACCCATTTGGCATTGACCTTATATTTCTGTGCAATCTCTTCGGCGGTGTAATACTCGGTGATGTCAAAGTCCTCTTTGGGCATGATACGTTCGTAAGGCTTGGTCTTCATCATCAGCTCGATGTCCGCACGGCGGATGAGCGACTTTTTCCCACTCAGACGGGATGCCCGCAGTTTGGATTCCTTGACTAGTTTATAAATGTATTGCCGGGTAACACCCATCAGCTTTGCGGCTTGGGCAAAAGAGAAGAAATCCTGCCCCTCGGCTGCTTGTCGAGGTTGCAATAATTCCTGTGATCGCTTCAACTGTCGCTTACGTTCCCTGATGCGTTCCTTGTAGCCAAGATTGGAACACTGATGGCTACAATAACAGGTTGTTGTCTTTTGAGCTATAAATGGCTTTCCGCACCATTGACAAATCTTTCTTATTTCCATATTTTCCTCCTTTACATTGGGGATAATTTCTCCTTATTTCTCCCGATTTTTGTCAACACATGTAAACCATTGTCAACACACGTCAACTAATGCGTTACTGTGACATTTGGGTAAACCATGAATTTCTGTCACGGTAGAAATACGTATGAAAAATATGGATAAAAACCGTTACTTCCAAATACGGTCTGGAAAGTGCATGAAAACAAAAGTCACTGAATATCAGTGACTTTGTTCTAAATGGTTATAGTTGGTTATGGTTGTTTACAAGCCGCTACTTGCCGATGCAAAAGTGTTTGAATATATTTTGTAGTGTCTCTTCGCAGGTGATTTCGCCTCCTGTTATTTCAGCGAGATGGCTGAGACATTCGCGCAAGTCTTGTGCTACGAGATCAGAAGGTATGTTTTCGTTTATGCCGTCAATTACACGGTTGACGGCTTCGAGTGAACGGATGAGTGCCTCATAGTGTCGGGTATTAGTGATAATAATGTCACTTTGTGATATCTCAGGCACATTGGCAAATGTCAGGAGCATTTGTTTGAGCTTATCGATATTTGTGCCGAATTTTGCCGATATGTGTATTTGATGGGCATGAGGAGGCAATTTCTCTATCTCGGTGCACACTAGCTGATTTGTGATGTCGGTCTTGTTGTAGGCAACAATAAGTTGTTTGTCCTTGCATAAAGGATATAATTTCTTGGATATTTCTTTTATTCTGTCAGATTTCTCAGTTGCGTCGACCATCCAAATTATAATGTCTGCCTGATTTATCTTTTTGAATGTAAGGTCTATTCCGAGCCGTTCAATCGTGTCTTTTGTGTCTCTTATTCCCGCAGTGTCAATGAAGCGGAATACTGTTCCATTGATGTTAACCGTATCTTCTATCACATCGCGCGTTGTGCCGTGAATATCACTCACTATTGCGCGGTCTTCACCAACGAGAGTGTTAAGCAAGGTTGATTTGCCTGCGTTGGTTTCCCCGATGATGGCTACGGGGATGCCGTTTTTTATGGCATTTCCTAAGTTGAATGATGAAGCGAGACCAGATATTTTCGACTTCACTTGCAAGGCTATCTGTTTCAGCTCATCTCGGTCGGCAAATTCAAGTTCTTCATGGTCGCTGAAATCAAGTTCAAGCTCCATGAGTGATGTCAGTTTTAGCAGTTTGTCGCGCAACGTGGACAATTCACGGCTGAATCCTCCTCGCATCTGGTTCATTGCCATGCGGTGTGTGGCAGCCGATGTCGATTTGATAAGGTCAGCAACGGCTTCAGCCTGACTCAGATCCATCTTGCCGTTAAGGAAAGCCCTCTGTGTATATTCACCCGGTCCGGCTGAGCGACATCCGTTTTCTATAAGAAGGCTCATTACCTGTTGCAGAACGTATGATGAGCCGTGGCATGATATTTCCACGGAGTCTTCGCCGGTATATGAGTGCGGTGCGCGGAAAATACTTACGAGCACCTCGTCAATTATTTCGTCTTTACCGTTTCTGATGAATCCGAAATTTATTGTGTTGGCGTCGCGTTTATCCAATGGAGTGCTATGTTTGTCAACCGGCCGGAATATTTTGTCTGTGATACGGATTGCTTCCGTTCCGGATACTCTTATTATTCCTATTGCTCCTCCGCTGGCTGTGGCGACAGCGCAGATTGTATCATTGTGTTCCATTGTTTGCGTGAAATGTTTTTAAGACATTGTTCTGAAAGTCAAAGTGAAATGTTATTGACAAACTCAGATTATGACTTTTGAGTGATTGAATATACCCAAGCTATTGCATATGAAAGATAATTTTATGCACGAGGCAATATGAAATCACAGCCTTATTTATGTCCTTAATGTCGTGATAATGTGCAAGTTTGTGTATCTTGAAGTCATTGTCCGGAGTATATATTGGCTGATACGAGCCTGCAAATGTGCTCGAGACAACTCCTGTCTGTATCGTCAAAACTGTCAAGGCGGTCGCTGTCGATGTCTAAAACAGCCGCCACATCACCTTGTCTTAGCAGCGGCACTACAATTTCTGATTTTGACAGTTGGCTGCATGCGATGTGTCCGGGAAATCTTTCTACGTCAGGCACCACAATCGTCTCCTTCCTTTCCCATGCCGTTCCGCATACTCCGTTGCCTTTCTTTATGCGGTAGCAAGCCACGCTTCCTTGAAACGGACCGAGCGAGAGTATGTTGTCTTTTACTATGTAGAATCCTACCCAGAAAAAACCGAATGTCTCTTTCAGTGCTGAAGAGACGTTTGCCATAACGCTCACTTCGTCGTGTTCGTTATATATAAGGGCTTCAAGCTTCTTGGTGAACTCTTCGTAGCGAGCCTCTTTATTTTCTGTTGTAGAGTTGAAATCTATTTCTGCAGTCATAAAATATATGATAACGTTATTCTGAAAGCTAAATATTATATATTGTTCTGTTGGATGAATGTCTCATAACAGTAATGTGCCTCAAAGTTACAGAATTTATTCATCATTATGTCAAACTTTCTTTTAATTTCTTTTTCAAACCGTTATTTTCATGTAATTTTGCATGCTCAAATCACGAGATATGGCAAAATACAGTGATGAAGATTTGTTGTGGAGGCATATCAGGACACGTTTCAATAGAGGAATCGCCCGCTACGGACTCATAGATGATGGTGACAGGATTATGGTTGCATTGTCTGGAGGAAAAGACTCTTTGGCACTGTTGTCGTTGCTTGCGGAGAAGTCACGCATTTTCAAGCCGCGCTTCTTGGTCGTGGCAGTGCATGTGGTGATGAGCAATGTGGGCTACAGTTCGGACCTTGACTATCTGCGGTCATTTTCGGAGAGTCATGGCGTACCGTTTTTCCATGTAGAGACGTCTTATGAATATTCCGAACAATCGGACAAGCCTCACTGTTTCCTTTGTTCATGGAACCGTCGCAAAGCACTGTTCGAGAAAGCAAAGGAGATGGGCTGCAACAAGATAGCACTCGGACATCATATGGATGACATCCTTGAGACTTTACTTATGAATATGCTTTTTAGCGGAAGTCCGAGCCCCATGACTCCTCTGCTGAGAATGAAAAAGTTTGACATGACCCTCATCCGTCCTATGTGCCTCATCCGTGAACGTGAGCTTGCCTCTCTTGCAGAGGTACGCAGCTTTATTGGGCAGAAGAAAAAATGCCCGTACGAACGGGCTACCAATCGCAGCAGAATGAAAGGTCTGCTTGCCGAGATGGAACATATCAACCCGGAAGCATGTTACAGTCTGTGGAGGTGTGTTGAAAAACTGCTGTCTGGAGACAGTGCCGGCAATGATGCGGGAGACGGAATTTTTTAGGATAATAACTATTGATATTATGGCATTACAAAGTGTTTATTCTGTAATTTTACTGATTTTCTCAAATGTGTTCATGACAGTGGCGTGGTACGGACATCTGAAGATGAAGGAGGAGTTCAACTGGTTTGCGTCGCTTCCGCTTATCGGTGTGATAGCTTTCAGTTGGGCTGTGGCATTCTTCGAATACTGTCTGCAAGTGCCTGCCAATAGGTTGGGGTTCAAGGATAACGGCGGTCCGTTTGACATAATGCAGTTGAAAGTCATTCAGGAGGTCATCACCCTTACTGTGTTCACAGTGTTCTCCGTCATAGCCTTCAAGGCAGAGTTGCATTGGAACCATTTCGTGGCATTTGTGCTGCTGGTGCTTGCTGTATATTTCATATTTAAGAAATAATTACATCAGCAATGTTCTCCGGAGTGTCGCGCGAGAGATGTTTCTGTCTCAGATAGGATTCACTTCGCTGTTGGCATAAGACCGTCCGTGAGTATATTAAGTGACAGCCATCCTTATGATTGTCTGTTAACAGGCGGAAGTACTGAAGACTTCGTTTTTATGTTCCGCCTGTTATCTTTGGTTTCAGATAGAAGTTTCCTATGTGCATCATACGATAACTAAAATCAGTCGCGGCGTTTTCTCTGAGTCATCATAATTTCATAATTCAGAGATTTATAATATATTTTTCCATAGAACGGCGTAATTTTACGTTAACGCAACTTGTTGATAATCTGAATTTTATCGTGTTTCGGAGAACCGCTCTTTTCCGGCGGCATTACGATAAAGCCTGTTCTGCATGTCGAAACGGGCTTTATCGCATTACAATATGGACATTCCTGGAGTATGGAAGACGGCTTTCAGGAATGCGGAAGAGCCTTTTCCGCTTGACATTGATATTCAAACGTATGCGGTGCGGTGTGTTTTTATAAGTAAAGAGACCTCTGTTTGACATATTATTTCCCAGAATCTGAAAAACAGAATGTTAAATTGCGCATGTGTGTTAACTAAAAAAATACCTTAGGATTAACTAAAACGGACTTTTGTGCTTTAACTGTTTCCTGCATGGAAATACAGTAAACGCATTGGATATATTTATAACAATGGAATATCAAATTATAGAAGACAAGTAACTGTTTAACGTTAATCGATATTATAAATTCTCTCAGCTGTATCCATATCTTTACCGTCATCTTGTATGCTTTTGGGATAAGGAAAGCTGCGCCCGGCAAAAAGGATCAAGCTAAGAACATTTTCTTACATATCAGAATTTAATAAGAAACCGCTTTGTCATGCGTCCTCTACTTTGCCGTTATCTGTTTGATGACAACCTTCTACGATTGACAAATGCTTCGTGTACACGGGACTTAATCATGAACAGGGATTTCATAGCGCGCAGATTAAGTCAAAGAGATGGATGATAAGTGTAATTGTGCACTATTTCCCGATGATTGTTCTTCAAATGACTTAATCTCTCTTATGACTGTTAAAACACTTAAATAGTTTTCTCCGACGGTATTTAAGTATTATTTTTACATAAATTTTTTATTGCCGAATATGCTTTATTTGTCAATAATACGGCTGTCTGATATCATTAGCAAACACAGCTATCTTTACTGTACGACACTGACGCCATGTTTGGAATGATTCACAGTGCAGATGCAAATATAGTATTAAAGGTGTTATAAACAAATTTTATGGACTGTATAATATATAGGATATGAAAATAAAAAGACTTTCGCTCTTTCTGCTAACGGCTCTGAGCCTTATGTTGGTTGGTTGTGGCAATGATGACGGTACGGACGATTCATACGTTGATATTGTCATGCACGTGTCTGAAAATACTGTTTGGAATCAGGTGCGGGGCATTGATGAGCCAAAGGAATACATGCTTGTGAAGGAACGTTCTGCCTCATCATGGCAGGAGCTTGCTATTGGCAGCATCGAAGGTTTTGATTATGTGCGCGGTCACGCCTACGAGTTGAAGGTACGCAAATACGTTCTGGCAAATCCTTCACAAGGCGGGACAAAATATGTCTATCGTCTGCTTGGCATAATAAGCGACGTCACTGTTTCGTCTGGCGGGGTGCCTGACGAGGCAAAGTTCAAGCTCAAAATGGTACAATTGGAAACATTTATGCACTTGGACACACCGTTGGCGGCACCGTTTGACATGCTGAAGTTCAGAGTGACAGACAACAATGATGCATACTCACCAGTAGGATTCCCGGGATTCCTGCAGTATTATGATTCGCTTGTCGTTTCCTCTCCGGAGATGCCCGATACGTATTGTTTATATAAAAAGGAGCATGATTATAATTCCGCCTCTGAAAGATTCATGTCCCAGTTCAGTTCTTATTTCTTCGTAAAAAAGGACTTTCAGATATTTCTCAAAGGATATAAGGACGGAGAGGTGAAGTATGAATATAAGGTAGACCAAATCATGCGAGAGAGAGATTTTCTCGGAATCGACTGGAAATATGGAGATGTCGTGCTCGACAATCCAAAAACATCAGGCATATATTGTGTGCTTGATAACAGATATGAGTTTCTGTTGACCGACACACAAGTGCGCAACAATACACCTTATGTTGAAATTGGCGTAGCCTATACATCCGGACTTACTGACGCCGAGTACATCAAACGGCAGGAAAACGGATTGCGTTGGCTGCTCGAAGAACATTTGGGAGAAAAAATCACCGAGACAAGGTCAGAGTTTAAGACTGTGCCGGAAGGTGTGGAGGTGGTGGAAACTTACGGTAATGCCACTACACGGGCGGCACTTGTACACACCAATGGAGACGACCTGCATGCGGAAAGATATTATATAATCACTGAGAAAAAGTGACACATAAGAGTTTCAATTGGATAGTATTTGTGATTCAAGTCAATTGAGTCAGTGATTGAAGTGTCCGCTTTTGAATGTTGAAATGAGTGTCATTGGGTGATGAATGGCAGATTGTTTTGTCTTAACCGGAATATTCATCAGACATATAGAAAAAAACCGTTTAGGAAGTCTGATGCGATTCCGGTTTAGCGTCTTGTGTCGAGAAACATCGCCATGGTGTCGTATTTTTATTCAGTATGTGTACTGTCTGACGCATACTTCGAATATTATTATATTTGTCTGAGATAGTCTGCACACGTGAATTTGAAGGCAGGTTCCCTTTCCGCCTGTTTGCGTTATCTGTGTTTTTTCTATGTATTATTATTTGTCTGTACAGATGTTTTTGTAATTTTGTGTCAGATTTAGAAACTTTTCAAAGGATAACGATATGTACGAAACTTATGTTTTCGATCTTGATGGAACGCTGCTTAACACACTTGACGATCTGGCAGCAAGCTGTAATTATGCGTTGAGACATTGCGGAATGCCGGAGAGAACTGTTGACGATGTAAGAAGATTCGTGGGCAACGGTGTGAGGAAACTGATGGAACGCGCTGTTCCGGAAGGTGTTGATAACCCGCTGTTTGATGAGGCTTACGCGGTGTTCCGCAGTCATTACATGGAGCATGGACTTGACACGACACAGCCATATCCGGGAGTTATGAGGATGCTTGAACGTCTGAAACACGGAAATAAGAATGTGGCAGTGGTGAGCAATAAGTTTTATGCTGCGACACAAGAGTTGTGCCGACATTTTTTCAGCGGATATGTGGAGGTTGCGATAGGGGAGCGCGACGGCATACGCAAGAAGCCGGCGCCTGACACTGTGATGGAAGCCCTGAAGGCATTGGGCGTTGATAAAAATGGCGCTGTTTATATAGGCGATAGCGATGTTGACGTCATGACGGCACGCAATTGTGGAATGCCGTGCATCAGTGTGCTGTGGGGATTCCGCGACCGTAGCTTTTTGGAAAAGCATGGTGCCACGACCTTTGTAACCAGTCCTGACGAGATAGTATGAACATAAGTGAAGCCGGCAGCATTGAAATATACTGCCGGCTTCGCGTTTTTATGTCTGATATACTATTGTCAGACAGTTTGGAGCTTACTCATACCTTATGGCTTCTATCGGATCAAGCTGCGCCGCTTTCTTCGCAGGATACCATCCGAAGAAAACTCCGGTGAATGTGCAGACCGCAAAGCTCATGATGATGCTCCAAGGTTGGATGAAAATAGGCCAGTGGGCAAATGTGTTTACCGCATAAGACGCTCCTACGCCTATCAGGACTCCTATTATTCCACCGGTTACACTGAGCATTATCGCTTCTATGAGAAACTGGTTCAGGATGTCTATGCCGCGTGCTCCGACACTCATGCGCAGTCCGATCTCGCGTGTGCGTTCGGTAACACTGACGTACATTATGTTCATAATGCCTATGCCGCCAACAATCAGAGATATGCCTGCTACACATCCCAGAAGGACTGTAAGCATGTCGGTGGTAGAGTTCATCATATTCGACAGTTCTTCCTGTGAGCGTATGTTGAAGTCGTCTTCGTCACCCGGAGTGTCGCTTGTAGCGTTCTTCAGTTTATGGTTACGACGCAGTATCTGTGTTATTTCCTCCGTTGCCTTGTCGGTAACGTTCTCTGTTATGGCAGAACATGTTATTCCGCCCAGATAGGTCTGTGCCAGAATGCGTTTCATGACAGTGGTGTAGGGTGCCAGAGCAAGATCGTCCTGGTCCATTCCCATTGAGTTGTAGCCTTTTTTCTTCAGCACACCGATGACTCTGAATGGTATGGAGTTGAACCGCACCACCTTTCCTATAGGATCAGAACCGTCAGGGAACAGATTGTCAACCACGGTCTGTCCCAAGATGCAGACTTTCGCGCTCGACTTTATGTCTGCGTCTGTGAATATCTCTCCGTCGCTTACAGAGAGTTGTCTGATATCCAGATAGTCCTGACTGACTCCGTATATTGTAGACGGAGTATTGTTGTTGCCGTATATCCATTGTCCGCTGCTTGTTACTGTAGGACTGATACCTTTGATGTAGTCGCATTCGTCTTTCAATGTTGTATAGTCACTTATCTTCAGCGTTTCCATGGATGAGGCATCCTGTCTTACTCCTCCTCTCATGTCTGCACCCGGATGTATCATAATCATATTAGAGCCCATTTCGGCAATGTTTGCCTGTATGCTTTTCTTCGAGCCTTGTCCTATCGCAAGCATTGTAATAACCGATGCGACACCAATTATGATACCCAGTGCTGTCAGAAAAGAGCGCATCTTGTTGGCGGCAATGGCTTTCAATGCGATTTTAAACAGATTAGCGTAATTCATCTATTTCTATTATTGTCAGTTCGTTGTGTTTTTATTGCTCAATCATCCTTGTTTACAGGCAATGCCGCCAGTCCTTCTTTCGCAGAGAGAATGTTGTCGTTTATCTTGTCGCTTATTATTACGCCGTCGCGCAACATTATGTTCCGTGACGAATAGTTGGCAATGTCAGGATTGTGTGTGACGAATATTATAGTGCGACCTTCCGCATGTAGCTTTTGGAATAACACAAGAATCTCGAATGAAGTACGGGTGTCGAGGTTGCCTGTAGCCTCGTCGGCAAGTATGACAGCAGGGTCGTTTACCAGCGCACGTGCGATTGCCACGCGTTGCATCTGTCCTCCTGACATCTGGTTAGACTTGTGATACATGCGGTTTTCAAGACCTACTGCGCGTAAAGCCTCGGTCGCGCGCTCAAGGCGTTCCTTAGCATTTACAGACGCATTGTACATTAGTGGCAGTTCCACATTCTCTATACTTGTTGTCTTTGGCAGCAGATTGTAGTTCTGGAATATGAATCCTATCTTCTTATTGCGTAATGTTGCGCGTTGTGACTTGGACATCTTGCGTACGGATATACCGTCGAGATAGTACTCTCCACTGCTTGGAGTGTCAAGGCATCCCAGTTGGTTGAGAAGGGTAGACTTGCCCGATCCTGATTTACCCATTATTGTGACGAACTCTCCTTCGTATATTTTGAACGAGATGCCTCGCAGTGCGTGCACAGTCTCGTCGCCTACGATGAAGTCCCGTTTCACGTTTTGAAGTTCTATAACTGTTTTCTTCTCCATGTGCAGCCGTTTTTTCTGTTATTTCTTTTTCTTGTTCTTATCAGGTGGACCTGGTGCAAACGGGCTGCTTTCGGTGACAGTCTCATCCGGTTGTTCGTCTGTCATGACACTTATACCTGTTATCACTTTTGTTCCGGATTCCACTCCTTTAAGGATTTGTGTATGTGTTCCGTCGGTCGCGCCAATGCTTACACTGTGGGCGACAATCTTATCTCCCTCAAGAGTCCATACCTTGTTTTTGCCTTGAGTGTCCTGTATTTTTTTGTTTCCTATGGTTTCCTTGGTCGGTGTGTATCTTAGCGCTTTGCTCGGTACACACAATACTCCGCTTATCTCGGCTGTATAAATGGTGACATTGGCAGTAAGACCCGGCTTCAGTTTGAGGTCGGCGTTAGGCGCGCTGATTACCACCTCGTATGTCACTACATTGTTTGTTGTGGTGGCTTCCTGCCTTACTTGTGTCACAGCACCTTCAAACGTATCGTCCGGGAAGGCGTCTACGGTGAACGTGACCCTGTCTCCTTCCTTGACGCTTCCTATGTCTGCCTCGTCAACATCAGCCACTACGCGCATGTCAGTAAGGTCCTGCGCTATGGTGAACAGTTCCGGAGTGGAGAAGCTTGCGGCAACTGTCTGACCCTCCTCGACGGCTTTTGACAGAACGACTCCGTCTATCGGTGATGTTATGGTTGCATATCCAAGGTTCGTCTCTGCACGGTTCACCTCCTCTTTAGAGGATGCGTACTGTTCTTTAGCCTGCTTGTATGAGAGTTGGGCTGTCTCAAACTCGTCGGCACTTACAAGTCCTTTGTCGTACAGTGTCTTGTAACGTTTATAGTTGGCTGTCTGATATTTCAGGTTGCTTTCGTTACTCTGCAGATTCGCTTTTGCCGTATTTAGCTGACTTATAAGGTTTGTCTTATCAAGTTCGGCTATTATCTGTCCCTTTTTTACAATACTGTTGTAATCCACATACAGTTTGCTTACAATTCCGCTAACCTGTGTACCGACAGTTACCTCAGTCACCGGTTCTATGGTACCGGTAGCTGTTATGCTGTTCCTTATTGTAGCCGGAGCGGCTGATGCAGTTTCAAACGTAACCTCCTCTTTTTTCTTATTGCCGGACAACAACCACATTATCAGCGCTAATAAAGCCAGTATGCCGGCAATAATCCATAACTTACTGATTCTTTTCATTTCTTTCTATGATTACTGAATATGTTTTATTTTAATTCGCCTGTTTCGTAGAATCTCAACATATCGATGTTCAGTATGGCGAGATATTTGCTCTGCAGTTCGTTTTGCTGGGCTGTCAGCAGGTTGTTCTTACCGGTCATCAGCTCAACGATATTTTTAAGACCTTGGGCAAACTGTTCGCTTAACAGCTCGTAGCTTGCCCTTGCACTCTCTGTAGAAACCTTTGCCGCTTTGAACTTATTCTGGTTTGTGACAGCCTGAAGCCAGTAGTTTTCTACAGTAGAGTAGAGCGTTGTCTGTTTGTCCTGCAGCTCGAGCAGATAGTTCTCCTTTTGTATTTTTGCCTTGTTCACAGCCGTTTTGGATGCTCTGTTGTCAAACAATGGTATGCTGACGGTGAATCCCGCACCTACATTTACATTGTTTTTCAGTTGTGTGCCCCACGCATTGTCGCTCATTGACGTAGTGTTGGTTGATACGCCGGCGTTCAGTCCTATGGTGGGCAGCCTTTGTGCTTTTGCTATTTTAATGCTCAGTTCACTGCTTTCTATACCGAGCTTGGCGTTCTTTATTTCCGGTCTTATTGTAAGTGTAGACGTATAAACATCGTTGAGAGCAGGTATTTTTTTCAAAGCCATCTCGTCGGTTGTTTCCGGTATGACAATGTCAAATTCTTTATCGTCGGCTATCTGAAGAACCTGTTTGAGCTGCCGTTTGTAGTTTCTCATATTGCTCTCGGCTTCTACTATGTTGTATTCGTCCTGCGCCCTCTGGGCTGTAAGCTGTGCGAGGTCTGCCTTGCTTAATTTCCCCACATCGAACATCTCTTTGCCACGTTCCTCGTTTTTCCTGCTTGTTTCAAGGCTTTCCTTGCATACGTTTATGGCATCGTTTGAATATAATATCTGTACATAGAGCTGTGCTATCTGCTCCTGTATGGAGTTCGCTGTCTCTGCGGAATCGAGCCGTGCCTGTTCGGCTGTAAGCTTATTGAGCTTTATCGTCTTTGTGTTGCGTCCTCCGTTCCATACTGTCCAGTTGCCGCTTACACTGTATGACCCGCTATAATATACTTTGTCAACGCTTGACTGCACATATCCGTTGTCAACCGTTGCCTTGCCTTCTTCGGGCCACGGGCGGTATGTACCGTTCTGGGATGTTGAGAAACTCAGTGAAGGCAACAGTTCAGCCTGACTTTGTTTTATATCTTCAATGGCACTGTACTCCTGCAATTTGTTTTTTTTCAATGAGATATTGTTTGCCAAAGCATATTCAATGCAGTCTCTCAATGTCCATTGCTGCGCCATGACATCAATGCTGCATAATGTTATCATGGCAATCAGACATGTTGTTTGATACTTGTTCATTTCTTATGTTTTAAAGTTCAATAATTCTTATCATGTATTAACTGATTCCGTATTGTGTAAACGACGGTTTCCCGTTACAATTTCATTAGATGAAATTATAATTGATTTGTTTATAATACGGCTGTTTTATTAACATTATTTTTAATAATAAGGCGGTTTATGTAGTTTTTTGTAACAGTTGTCTTGGTGTTCCTTTACACCTGACACGCCACTATGATATATTTATACAAATAAAAGAGGCAGGATGAAAAGGTCCCGCCTCTTTTATTATATGGCATCATGGAGACTATTCTGTCAGACTGCGGAGTCTCGCTATATATTTACCAAGTATGTCAAATTCAATATTGACGACACTGCCTGTTGTTATATAGCGGAAGTTTGTATTCTCATAGGTGTATGGGATAATTGCGACCGTAAATGTGTTTTCTGTGGGATTGCAGACTGTAAGAGAGACCCCGTTTACGGTCACAGACCCCTTGTCTACAGTGAAATAACCGCGGCTTGCCATTGCTTTGTCAAAATCGTATTCGAACGTGAAATATGTGGAGCCGTCGGCATCTTTTATTTCCTTACATATTGCAGTACCGTCCACGTGTCCCTGAACGATATGGCCGTCCAGCCGTTCGTTCAACTTCATCGAGCGTTCGACGTTGACTTTATCCCCGGGTTTGAGGAATCGGAGGTTGGATTTGTCAAGTGTCTCTTTCATAGCCGTGACAGTATAACTGTTGTTTTCGATATTCACAACAGTAAGGCATACGCCGTTATGAGAGATGCTCTGATCTATTTTCAACTCATTTATGAATGAACATTCAAGGGAAAAATGAATGTTTCCATGCTCTTTTCTTATTGCGACAACAGTCGCCATTTCTTCTACTATACCAGAGAACATAATATGATTTATTATTTTTATGTGAATATATTTGCCGTTCAACTCAAACCGGTTCTGACCCTGCGTCTGTCATAAATACAATGATTTAATGTTTTAAATAGACTTGAAGCCTTATAAAAGTGTTTTGTCATCGGCTGCTTTATTATATAGTCGCTATTCCTTCGAATGGGCAATGACCGGTCTCTCTTTATAATGCTGAAATACATTTAATCTCAAATGACAGTTCTTGTGTTAATATTCCGAATCATGTACGCTATGAAGCGGGGAACCATTGCATATATATAAATGTAAAGGGAATTAAAAGAAAAGGGGTTGCCCGATGATGTGATGAAACTCCGAGCTAATAGGATTTGAGAGCTCTCCGTCTTTGTAATCCACCGGCTATACAGCTTAGTCCCATAAGGGTTTTATGTGGCCCGCCATTAACAAGAGAAACTTCCTCGGTTTCGTTTTATTTTGATGAGTATCCCGATCAAACCGGAACAACCCCCATATTCTACTGCAAAGATACGTCAACTATTGCATATGTCAAAATCTGAAGTATATATTTTATAATTTTTTTGTTAAGTGGATGTTTTAAAATAAATGCCATCAGACTCGTGATATTTATGTGGTGCATTTCAAAGACCGTAGTAGGAGAGCAACTGACAATACTCCCGATGAGGCTTTGGAATGCAGTCATAAAGAGCGCATAATCTGATGGTAAGGACACAAATACATCTTGGGAAATTTATAATATCGGATAATTTTTAACGATTACTTGTATTTCCGCACCCGCAATAATCATAATAATCGAGGTTTATGGGGCATATGATAATGTTTCAATGATAGTTAGTTTCTTATAAAATAAGTGGCAGATATAAGTAATTATACAAAATGTACTCTTTAAGTCACTTATATATAAACACTTATGTTTGTCTGCTCAATGCTGTAAGACAATGGATTCCGCGGTATTATTCATCTGCCCGACCTTTATTCAAAAGCTGCACTTATACCGCCATCCGGTATTCCGCTTTTTACAGATTTGTCCCTATACATCTTCTATAAAATAGAAACTCAATCTGCATAATAGCAAACCAAAATACATATGAGGTCTGACGTACGATTCCGGTTTGTCTCTAAACCGTTCATTGCATTACTCGTTTTTGTCGTGTCATACCGGCTGCTGCTGTCAGAAACTATTTGCCCCATGCTGTGCTTTTTATAAAATTATATCTCTTTTCAGTCTGTCTTATGGGCTTGCGGAACTCCGCAATCTTCTTGTCTTGACTGTCAACAACGTGACGCCATGCGGAAACAATACGGCTGAATAGCTGCAAAAGATTGATGACGTAATCCAGACGTCAAAACCAGAGCTGCAAATGCATATTCATGCAATATTGTCATGAGAAAATTAATGTTTATACCTTGTAAAGTCACTGAGAATGGCGTGTAAGCCGACAAACAGCAGACTGTGTCCGTATACACGAATTATAGGGCACAAATGTAATGCGTTGAATATCAACGTTTTTGCATAATGGGCTACAGTAAATGCCTTTTCCGATGCATGGAACATGCTGTTTCATGATGCGGAACGGTACGTTTGACAAGGCGGAAAAGGCTTTCTGAGAGTATTGAACATGCCATTTGGGAATATGGTATAACAGCCGTGAGGGGATAGTAATCAGGAAACGAGGCATCGGAAGGGCTAATAATCCGATGTAATGATGTGTCGAGTGGAGAAAAATACGAATTATGATGAAATGCTATAATAATAAAACACTTGTAAGATAGCAAATGTTGCCATATGCCGTTTCTATTTTGTAAAAAAAATAATGTAAGATTTTTTACCTTTCGTTCTGCATAAATATGCATTCTGATGAATATGAGTGTTCGTATAAAAATTGGACCGTCGCCATTATATATGTCAAGGCTGGTGGGTAGCAAGGCATAACACCGCTATGCATATGCTTACATGCGCTTTCACGCTTTTTATGTCTATACAGCATTGCAGCCACCATACTGTTTCCCGATTTTCTCTGATGCAGTGCGCTTGTTATTCTATAAAATAAGGAGTGCATGCGCCTTACATCATTACGAAAGGTGTATGTGGGCAGGCTGGGGAATAGTTGTGAAAGTGTGGTCCACGGACACTTGGCATTTCTGATTAACGTGCAGAAGAAAATGTTGCATTACAGTTGTTTTTAATGGTGTGTTTTTCGGTGGGATGACAATAAATATCCGAGGCTTTAGTCACATCAATCGGTATGTCTGACAGTATGCATTCTGCTGAAATGATGTGTCTTTTTCTTGTGTGCTTCCTATAATTTATACCTTGTAATCTTCTCTATATCAATACATTTTCTTTACAAGTCGGATGTGCTGCACAGTATGATTAAACATAAATAAATATTTTTTTTGTTATTATGAATTATTCGGATATTTATTATTAACTTTGCACGTTGAAATCAGTAGTGTACACTTTCGTGTTATAGAAATTATTCTATTACGCACTAAAAAAATAACATGAATACGATTTGTCTTTGAATACAAAAACGTAATATTTTATATATTTTATGTATTTTATCTTGTTAATTACCGTTTTAATAACGGCTGTTTTCTTGGTAGTAGCGGCCTACGTGATTGCAAAACTCATAGGTCCTCGTACATTTAATAAGGTAAAGGGTGAGCCTTTTGAGTGCGGTATTCCGACCCATGGCTCGTCATGGATACCGGTACATGTAGGCTACTATCTTTTTGCCATTCTGTTCCTGATTTTTGATGTTGAGACAGTGTTTCTTTATCCTTGGGCAGTAGTGGTGAAGGACTTCGGTGCCATGGCACTGGTAAGTATCGGGTTCTTCTTGTTGGTACTTGTATTTGGCTTGGCTTATGCTTGGCGGAAAGGAGCATTGGAATGGAAGTAAAGAAACCGGTCATTAAGAGTATTCCTTATTCGGAATTCAAGGACAATGAGTCTCTGGAGAAAATCGTGCAGGAGCTTCATGAAGGAGGCGTGAATGTAGTTACGGGTTCTCTGGACCAGATGATCAATTGGGGACGTAGCAACTCGTTGTGGTCTTTAACCTTTGCAACAAGCTGTTGCGGTATTGAGTTTATGGCTGTAGGTTGTGCCAGATATGATTTCGCGAGATTCGGTTTTGAAGTCACACGTAACTCACCGCGTCAGGCAGATTTGATTATGTGTGCCGGCACAATAACAAACAAGATGGCGCCGGTGTTCAAACGTCTGTACGACCAGATGGCTGAGCCTAAATATGTGGTTGCTGTAGGCGGTTGTGCCATTTCCGGAGGACCGTTCAAGAGCAGTTATCATGTTGTGAAGGGCATCAATGAAATAGTGCCGGTGGATGTGTATGTTCCGGGTTGCCCTCCGCGTCCTGAGGCGATTCTTTATGGAATGATGCAGCTTCAGAGGAAGGTGAAGGTTGAGAAATTCTTCGGTGGTGTAAACCGAAAGGAACACAAGCCAATAATAGTTGACGGGAAAATAGACAAGTCCATGTTAAACGACGTTGCTTCTGACGATACGGGCAAGGACAGCAATATATAATAAAGGAAGGATATGAAATTAGAACATAAACTTTTTGAACTTAAAGATTTTGCCGTACAAATGGCAAAGCTTAGAAACGAGAAGCATTTCGACTTCCTTGTGACGATTGTCGGAGAGGATTTCGGTGAGGAAGGGCTCGGATGTGTATATATTCTTGAGAATACAAAGAATTATGAGCGCATTAGTGTGAAGGTTGTAAACCCTGACCGTGAAAACGCATACATTCCTACTGTAAGCCACCTGTGGAAGGCTGCCGATTTCCTTGAACGTGAAGTCTTTGATTTTTATGGCATAAAGTTCCTCGGCCATAAGGATATGCGCCGTCTTTATCTTCGCTCAGACTTTAAAGGCTATCCTTTCCGTAAGGATTATGACATGAGTCCTGAAAACAATACATATACGCTTGAAGACGACCCTGAGACAGATTATACCGTAGAATACAATATCGATGAAAACGGCAAGATAAAGGAGACATATCATAAGCTGTTTACAGATGACGACTATGTAATCAACATCGGTCCTCAGCATCCGGCAACACATGGTGTGCTTCGTTTGCAGACCATTCTTGACGGAGAGGTTATACGTAAGGTGTATCCACATTGCGGATATATACATCGCGGTATAGAGAAAATGTGCGAAAGCTACACATATCCTCAGACGCTGGCTTTGACAGATAGGCTTGACTATCTTTCGGCTATGATGAACCGGCATGCGCTTGTCTCTGTGATAGAAGAGGCAATGGGCGTGGAACTGAGCGAGCGTATAATGTATATCCGCACTATAATGGATGAGCTCCAACGTCTGGATTCGCATTTGTTGTTCTATGCATGTTGTGCACAGGATTTAGGTGCGCTTACGGCATTTATCTATGGAATGCGCGACCGTGAGCAGGTTCTTAATGTAATGGAAGAGACCACCGGAGGCCGTCTGATTCAGAATTATTACAGAATAGGCGGATGCTACGCGGACATAGACCCCAACTTTGTAAGTAATGTCAAAAAGCTTTGTGCATACATAAAACCGATGTTCAAAGAATATAATGACATTTTTACAGGAAATGTTATTCTTCACAACCGTTTTGTAGGCGTAGGAAAACTGTCGCTTGACAGTGCTGTTTCTTATGGATGTACCGGTGGTACGGGCCGCGCATGCGGATGGCACAATGATGTGAGAAAGCATCATCCGTATGACATGTATGGAAAAGTGGATTTCGATGAGATTGTCCTTAACAATGGCGACTGCTTCGATCGTTATATGGTTCGTATGAAAGAAATGGAGCAGAGCGTGAGAATCATCGAACAGCTTATTGACAACATACCGGCAGGTGATTTTTACATAAAACAGAAACCTATTATACGTGTGCCGGAAGGTCAATGGTATAAGTCTGTTGAAGGAAGCCGTGGTGAGATTGGCGTATATCTTGACAGCCGCGGTGACAAGAGTCCCTACCGTTTGAAATTCCGTCCTATGGGATTGCCGCTGGTGTCAGCTCTTGATGAGATGTTGCAGGGAGAGAAAATTGCGGATCTTATTTCAGTAGGAGCAACACTTGATTATGTGATACCGGATATCGACAGATAACTAATAAATAATAAATCATTTTATAGAAATGTTTGATTTTAGTATAGTTACAACATGGTTTGACAGTCTTCTGCGCGACACGTTAGGATTGGGCAGTTTTCTGTCTGTCCTGATTGAGTGCGTGCTTGTCGGCTTGTTCATACTTATTGCATATGCGCTGCTGGCTATAGTACTGATATTTATGGAGCGTAAGGTGTGTGCATATTTCCAGTGCCGTCTCGGTCCGATGCGTGTGGGACCTTGGGGTGTGTTCCAGGTATTTGCCGACGTTGTGAAAATGCTTATAAAGGAAATATTCTTTGTTGATAAGGCAGACAAACTGCTTTATGCCATCGCACCGTTCCTTGTACTCATAGGAAGTGTGGGAGCTTTTGCGTTTATGCCTTGGAATAAAGGCGCTCATATATTGGATTTTAACCTCGGAGTATTTTTACTGACAGCTATATCAAGTATAGGTGTTGTGGGTATATTCCTTGCCGGATGGAGCTCGAACAACAAGTATAGCGTTGTGTCCGCGATGCGTGGTGCAGTGCAGTTGATTTCATATGAAATGTCTCTTTGCCTGTGTCTCATTACCGCAGTAGTACTTACCGGTACCATGCAGCTGTCTGGCATAATTGAGGCACAGGAGAATGGCTGGCTTATATTCCGTGGACATATACCGGCGATAATCGCGTTTATAGTGTTCCTCATTGCAGGAAACGCGGAGGCAAACCGTGGTCCGTTCGACCTTGCAGAGGCAGAGAGTGAGCTTACCGCAGGTTATCATACAGAATATTCTGGAATGGGATTCGGATTTTTCTATCTCGCAGAATATCTGAATATGTTCATAATCGCAGGTCTTGCTGCAACGATATTCCTCGGAGGATGGATGCCTTTGCATATTGCCGGACTTGACGGGTTCAATGCTGTAATGGATTATATCCCGGGTATAGTGTGGTTCCTTGCCAAGGCATTCCTTATTGTTTGGATTATGCTGTGGATTAAATGGTCTTTCCCGCGTCTGAGAATCGACCAGATTCTGAAACTGGAATGGAAGTATCTTATGCCTTTGGCACTTCTCAATCTGGTTATTATGACATTGGTGGTAGCATTCGGACTTCACTTTTGATATAAATAGTGTATTATTTTATAACATTCGTTGACTATCAAAGAAATGGAAAATAGTAAAACATACATTGGAGAGGTTAAGGATGCAATTAAATCCCTGCTCACCGGTATGGGTGTGACCTGGAAGGAATATTTCACAAAAAAGGTCACCGAACAATATCCGGAAAACAGAAAGACTACATTGCATGTCTCTCAAAGACATCGTGGCAGACTTGTAATGCCACATGACGCTGACGGCAATAATAAATGTGTTGCATGTACATTGTGCGAGAAGGCTTGTCCGAACGGCACTATAAAGATAACCACGGAGATGGTGACAGATGAAGAGGGCAAAAAGAAACGTCGTCTCGTTGATTACCAGTATGATTTGGGTGATTGTATGTTCTGTGAGTTGTGCGTGCAGGCATGTCCTCATGATGCAATCATATTTACAAACGATTTTGAGAATTCAACATTCAGCCGCGATTCATTGGTGCTGCATCTTGACAAGGAAAAAACATATAATCCGTCGTTACCCAATATTATAGATGGCGGTGCTGAGTTTGAGATAGGAAAGTTTAATACAAAGAAATAGGAGGAGACGTAAAAATGGCTAATATGGTAATGTTTATAATTCTTGCTGTCTTCATCCTTGGCTCAGCTTTGGTATGTGTTACGACAAAGAGAATAATGAGAGCGGCAACATTCCTGTTGTTTGTGCTTTTTGGTGTCGCAGGTCTTTATTTCCTGCTTGATTATACATTCTTGGGTGCAGCTCAGATATCTGTGTATGCCGGAGGTGTAACCATTATTTATATTTTTGCAATTCAGCTTGTCAGCAAACATACTCTTCAGGGCTTGTCCGAAAAATTGCGTGGAAAACGTGTGATATGCGGAGGATTGCTTTCTATAGCAGGGTTTGCTACGGTTGTTGCCGTTTTATTAAAGAACAAGTTCATATCTATGGCTGCGCAGTTGCCAGACACAGAAATACCTATGGACCAGATAGGTCATACTTTAATGGGAGCAGACAAGTATCAGTATGTACTTCCGTTTGAGTTTATATCTGTATTCTTGCTGGCATGTATTATCGGAGGCATAGTAATTTCAAGAAAGGAGAAGTAATCATGGTACCGGTAGAATATTATTTTGTGCTTTCCGCACTGCTGTTTTTTATTGGCGTATTCGGGTTTGTCACAAGACGTAACCTTATTGCCATGCTGATATCTATTGAGTTGATACTCAATTCTGTTGATATAAACTTTGCAGCATTCAACAGAATGCTTTATCCCGGACAAATGGAAGGAATGTTTTTTACATTGTTTTCTATAGGTGTGTCTGCAGCGGAATCAGCAGTAGCTATTGCAATCATTATTAATGTTTATCGCAATTTCCATAGTGATCAGGTAAACAGTATTGAAAACATGAAATTTTAAGTGTTATGGATTATAGTTATGTATATCTGATACTTTTATTGCCTGCATTGTCATTCATCTTGCTTGGACTTGCAGGAATGAAGATGTCTCATAAATTAGCTGGAATTATCGGTACGTGTTCTTTGGCAGTAGTTACTGTTCTTTCATATTACACAGCCATTGAATATTTCCTTGTTGTAGGACGTGAGGCTTCAAGCGGACTGTATCCGACAGTTACGGCGTTTGATTTCACATGGTTGAAATTCAGCGAACTGTTGACGTTCAACATCGGTTTCAGACTGACGCCGATTTCTGTTATGATGCTTATCGTAATATCCACTGTCAGCCTGATGGTACACATATATTCATTCGGATATATGCATGGAGAAAAAGGTTTTCAGCGTTATTATGCGTTCTTGAGTCTTTTCTCAATGTCGATGTTGGGACTGGTAGTAGCTACGAATATATTCCAAATGTATCTGTTCTGGGAGCTTGTCGGTGTGTCTTCGTATCTTCTCATCGGATTCTATTATCCTTTGCATGCTGCGGTGGCAGCCTCGAAGAAGGCTTTTATCGTGACACGATTCGCTGACTTGTTCTTCCTTATAGGTATATTGTTTTACAGTTTCTATGTCGGTACGTTCAATTATGATCTGACAACAATGACTCCGGAACAAGCCGAAGCACTTCATAATTCTGCATGGATTATTCCTACATCGTTGTTCCTGATGTTCATAGGAGGTGCCGGAAAGAGTGCCATGTTCCCGTTACACATATGGCTGCCTGATGCAATGGAAGGACCTACCCCTGTCTCAGCACTGATACATGCCGCAACGATGGTTGTCGCCGGAGTTTATCTTGTGGCAAGCCTTTTCCCTATTTTTGTGGAGTTCGCACCACAGGCGTTGCATGTGATTGCTTATATAGCGGCGTTCACCGCTTTTTATGCAGCAGCAGTGGCTTGTTGCCAAAGCGACATCAAGAGAGTTCTGGCATTCTCTACAATATCACAAATAGGTTTCATGCTTGTAGCCTTGGGCGTTTGCATGCCTGATCCGGAAATAGGAAAAGTTGCTATGACAGAAGAATATGCGGATGTAAATGGGTTGGGATACATGGCAGGTATGTATCATCTGTTTACTCACGCCATGTTCAAGGCATGTCTGTTCCTCGGAGCCGGATGCATTATACATGCGGTACATTCAAATGAGAAGAAATTCATGGGAGGATTGCGCAAATATATGCCTGTCACACATTTGACATTCCTGATTTCGTGTCTTGCGATAGCCGGAATACCTTTCTTCTCCGGTTTCTGTTCTAAGGACGAGATTCTAGTAGCTTGCTATAATTTCTCTATGCCTATGGGTATTATAATGAGTTGTATTGCCGCGATGACAGCATTCTATATGTTCCGGCTTTATTACGTTATTTTCTGGGGAGAAAGCTATTATGAGACACATAAGTCTGAGGGTGCGCATGCTCCCCACGAGGCTCCTCTGACAATGACTGTTCCGCTTATTGTCCTGTCAGTTATAACTCTGTTGATTGGCATAACAGGAACATTACATATATTTGAATTCGGAGAATATGTCTCTGCTAATGGAATCGGATTCGCAACTCACACTAATTGGACTGTTGCTGGTGTAAGCACCGTACTTGCTCTTTGCGGTATCGGTCTTGCTACATTTATGTATAAAGGCGCTAAAACACCTGTTGCGGATATGCTCGCCAAAAAGTTCCCGCGTCTGCATGAGGCTGCTTACCGTCGTTTCTATATGGATGAAGTCTGGATGTTTGTGACACATAAGATAATATTCCGTTGTGTTTCTACACCTTTGGCATGGTTTGACCGTCATGTTGTTGACGGAACTATGAACTTTATGGCTTGGGCAGCAAATGCCGGTGGAGAAAGCATACGCAGTTGGCAGAGCGGTGATGTAAGACAGTATGCCGTATGGTTCCTGACCGGAACAGTCGCTCTGACTCTGATTTTGTTGTGTTTGTAAGTAACACTCCGGTTTCATTAAATGAAAATATAGTCAATACATAGATAATAAATAAAGATGAATATATTAAGTTTATTTGTTGTAATACCATTACTGATGTTATTGGGTTTGTGGATATCACGAAACCTGAATCAGGTACGTGGTGTGATGGTGGCTGGCTCATCGTGTCTGTTGCTGCTTTCTGTTTGGCTGACCATTACGTTCATTCAGATGCGTAGTGCGGGTGAAACGGCACCGATGCTGTTTACATATAGCATTCCTTGGTTTAAGCCATTGAATATTGCATATTCCATAGGAGTAGACGGAATCTCGGTCGTCATGCTTCTGTTGTCAAGTATCATTGTCTTTACAGGAACATTCGCTTCATGGCAGCTCAAACCGCTCACAAAGGAGTATTTTCTGTGGTTCACGTTGCTGTCTACAGGAGTGTTCGGCTTCTTCATATGTACAGATATGTTTGCAATGTTTGTATTCTATGAGGTTGCGCTTATCCCGATGTATCTGTTGATAGGAGTATGGGGTAGTGGTCCTAAGGAATATGCGGCAATGAAGCTTACGCTTATGCTCATGGGTGGCTCCGCACTTCTTATAATAGGTATACTCGGCATATATTATTTCAGCGGTGCTACTACTATGAACATCATGGAAATAGCAGCTATGAATAATATTCCGGCTAATGTTCAGAAAGTATTCTTCCCGTTTGTATTTGTCGGATTTGGAGTACTTGGAGCTTTGTTCCCGTTTCATACATGGTCACCGGATGGTCATGCGTCTGCCCCGACAGCTGTTTCAATGCTGCATGCGGGTGTGTTGATGAAACTTGGTGGATATGGTTGTTTCCGTATAGCAATGTTTCTCTTGCCGGATGCTGCCCGTGAACTTGCTTGGATATTTATCATACTTACAACAATATCCGTGGTTTATGGCGCACTCTCAGCATGTGTACAGACAGACTTGAAATACATCAATGCTTATTCGTCAGTGTCTCACTGCGGTCTGGTGCTTTTCGCACTTCTTATGATGACACAGACAGCTTGCACCGGAGCAATCCTTCAGATGCTTTCTCATGGTTTGATGACAGCACTTTTCTTTGCTCTTATCGGTATGATATATGGGCGTACGCATACACGCGACATCCGTAAACTGGGTGGTTTGATGAAGATTATGCCATTCCTTAGTGTCGGCTATGTCATTGCCGGTCTTGCAAACCTCGGATTGCCGGGCTTTTCCGGATTCATCGCAGAAATGACAATCTTTGTAGGTTCATTTGCAAATAACGATATGTTCCACCGCACGGCAACGATTATCGCATGTACCAGTATTGTTGTGACTGCCGTTTATATACTCCGTGTTGTTGGTAAGATTCTTTACCAGAAAGTGGCAGATCCTCATTATCTTGAACTTACGGACGCCACATGGGATGAGCGCGTGGCTGTATGCTGTCTGATATTCTGCGTCGCCGGTCTGGGTATTGCTCCTTTGTGGGCAAGTGACGTTATCAGTGGTTCCGTAGGTCCTATTATTGAGCATATCCATTCATTATCAGCAATTGCAACATTATAATAAATAGTCAAAAATGGGTTATAGTCAATTTCTAAATATGGTTCCGGAAGTCACATTGGTGGCTATCCTGATAATCGTTTTTATTGCAGACTTCATATCATCACGCAATAATAACAGGACGTGGTTTAATCCGCTTGTATGTATACTGATGCTCATACAGGTTGTAGCCACAATTCTTTCACCAGATTGTGGAACTGCTTTCGGAGAAATGTATGTAACAACAGCTGCTGCCAATGTGATGAAAGTCATCCTCGCTGCAGGTACTCTGATTGTGCTGATTCAGAGTCGTTTATGGCTCAATCGTGAAGATGTACGCAATAGAGAAGGGGAGTTCTACATGCTCGTGCTGTCCACTTTGCTTGGAATGAACGTAATGATGAGTTCCGGTCATTTCCTGCTGTTCTTCTTAGGACTTGAGATGGCGTCGGTACCTATGGCATGTATGGTTGCCTTTGACAAATATCGTCGCAATTCTGCCGAAGGTGCTGCAAAGTTCATACTTACAGCTACATTCTCAAGTGGAGTGATGCTCTATGGCATATCTTTTATATATGGAAGCACAGGAACTTTATATTTTGCAGATGTTGCAGCAGCTTTGAGTTCTTCAGAGAATGTTGCGATGAACATAATGGGTCTGGTATTCTTCTTTAGTGGTCTTGGTTTCAAGATAAGTCTTGTTCCATTCCATTTCTGGACAGCGGATGCATATCAGGGAGCCCCGACATCAGTTACCGGTTATCTGAGTGTAATATCCAAAGGCGCTGCTGCTTTCACACTTATGGTGATTTTGGTAAAAGCCTTCGCACCTATGATTGTATATTGGCAGTATATGCTTTATATAGTAATTGTACTCAGTATAACAGTTGCCAATCTTTTTGCAATACGGCAGAGCGAGCTTAAGCGTTTCATGGCATTCAGTTCTATATCGCAGGCTGGATATATAATGCTGGCGGTTTGTGGTGACAATGCAATGGCAATGTCATCGCTCATGTTCTACGTACTGGTCTATGTTGTTGCCAATATGAGCGTATTCACGGTAATCGGTGTTGTAGAGCAGAAGAATGGCGGCACAACGGAAATGTCAAGTTACAACGGGTTATATCAGACAAATCCGAAGCTTTCTTTCCTGATGACGCTGGCATTGTTCTCTCTCGCCGGTATTCCACCTTTTGCTGGAATGTTCAGCAAGTTCTTCGTGTTTATGGCAGCAGCACAGTCAGGTACAGTGTGGGCTTATATTGTTGTATTCATTGCTCTTATAAATACAGTTATAAGTCTTTATTATTATCTGCTTATAGTAAAAGCAATGTATATCAATAAGACTGACGCTCCATTGCCTGCATTTAAGAGTGATTGCAATACAAAGCTTGCTCTTGCATTGTGTACAATAGGCATTTTAATCTTTGGAGTATTCAGCTTCTTCTATGATTGGATTGCTCAGACTGTTGGATAAAAGATACTGTTAGCTTAAATAAGAGATTGCATCATAGAGTTAAGTTTCTCAATGGTGCAATCTTTTGTTTTATCATATAGGAAAAGGGGTTAAACCTGATTCTATTATATATTATAATGTGAAGGTCATATCTTTTCTTGTATATTTAAGTGATAATGTTTATTATGCTTACTCTGCCATTCTGTCATATGATGCATGTGATAGATACATGCTATACAAGCAACGCTGACAGTCAATTTAAACATTTGTAAATTTTACTTTTCCTGAATTTAATAGCCGTTAATATGTTAAATTGTAGTGTTAAAATGGAATAAAGATGTGGTCATAATTTCATTTGTCACAATTTTTGCTCATATATTTGCACACAATTAGAAGAGAAAATTAAAGTTATAAATAAATTAATTAATCAGTGAAAAGATGAAAAAGTATTCCAAGTATTTAATAGTCGCTATGTGCGTCATTGCTGTGGCATTCTCTGCAGGTTCATTTATACGAGTTAATGCTGCCTGTTCATCAACTTCTGCTTCCGCACCCGGTCAGCCGGTAGATCTTACATATGCAGCGGAAAAATCTTTGCCATCAGTCGTGCATATCTTAAATACGCGCAACAGCAAAGTCCAGACAGTGGAAGTGGAAAGTGATCCTTTCAGTGATTTCTTCTCCGATCCGTTCGGTTTCTTTGGAAATCCGCAGGGGGGAGGTACGCAGAAGCGTCAGATACGTACCCCGAAAAGTCAGGGAAGTGGTTCCGGAGTAATCATCTCGTCAGACGGTTATATCGTAACGAATAACCATGTTGTAGAAGGAGCAGATGAACTTACTGTGACCCTTAATGACAACAAGGAATATTCTGCCCGTATCATAGGAACTGATAAAAGTACTGATTTGGCTCTTATAAAAATTGAGGGTAGTGGTTTCCCTGCAATAACAATAGCAAACAGTGATGATATAAAGGTCGGTGAATGGGTTCTTGCTGTAGGTAATCCTTTCAACCTTACAAACACAGTAACTGCTGGTATTGTTAGTGCCAAGAGTCGTTCTCTGTATGTAAATACAAAAGGTGTAGAATCCTTTATACAAACCGATGCCGCAATTAACAGAGGAAATTCTGGAGGTGCGCTTGTAAATACAAGAGGTGAGCTTATCGGTATCAATGCAATGTTGTATTCAGAAACAGGCTCATACAGTGGTTATGGGTTTGCAATTCCTACATCAATTATGAATAAAGTCGTTGATGACCTCAAGAAATATGGTACGGTTCAGCGTGCTGTAATAGGAATCAGTGGAACGGATGTCAAGAGATATATTGACGCTCAGAAGGAAGAGGGTAACGAGTTGGAGCTTGGTACGATGGAAGGAATATATGTTGACTCGGTAACTGATGGAAGTGCTGCAGCTGAAATGGGACTCAAACATGGTGATGTCATTACAGCTATTGATGGTAAACAAGTCAAGAAAATGGCAGAGCTTCAGGAAGTGTTGGCAACAAAACGTCCGGGAGACAAGGTCACCATCAGCTATCTGCGTGACAAGAAAAAATATTCTAAGAACGCAACATTAAAGAATGAACAGGGAAATACCGGAGTTGTTAAGAAAATAGATCTTGACATACTTGGAGGTAATTTCAGGGAAATATCAACATCTCAGAAACGGCAGTATAATATAGGTAACGGTCTGGAAGTAATCAAGGTGAATAATGGAAAACTTAAGGAAGCGGGAATAAACAAAGGCTTTATCATACAGAAAGTCAATGATTTTGCTGTAAAATCAATCGAGGATTTACAGCAGATAGTAAAGGAGGCTTCGACAAGTAAAGATCCCGTATTGTACATTCAGGGAATTTATCCTACAGGTAAGAAAGCTTATTTCGCCGTTCCTTTGCAGGAAGATTGATTTGACATGATATTTAACAACAGAGTATGTGGTGATTCATAATTTCACCGCATACTCTTTTCTTTCTTAATTGGAACAAGAAATATTTGCCATTCTAAAATTTATTTGTTAAATTTGCAGCGTTACACACTTAAAAAGTCATCCTTGATGAGACAACTAAAAATCACAAAATCAATTACCAACCGGGAAAGTGCTTCACTGGATAAATATTTGCAGGAAATAGGACATGAAGAACTTATCTCGGTAGAAGAAGAGGCAGAACTGTCGCGCCGGATAAAAAATGGGGACAAGAAGGCTTTGGAAAAACTAACAAAAGCCAACTTGCGATTTGTTGTATCTGTAGCGAAACAATATCAGAATCAAGGACTCAGTTTGCCGGATTTGATAAACGAAGGTAATCTGGGATTGATTAAGGCTGCAGAAAAATTCGATGAAACAAGAGGATTTAAATTTATATCATATGCCGTGTGGTGGATCCGGCAGAGTATATTGCAGGCAATTGCAGAACAAAGTCGTATAGTCCGACTTCCACTGAATCAGATTGGCTCTGTGAACAAAATAAACCGTGTGTTGAATAAGTTTGAACAGGAAAACGAACGACATCCAAGTATTGATGAAATAGCGGAAAAGGTGGATATTCCAGAAGACAAGATTATAGATGCAATGCAGATGAATAAGCGTCAGATCTCTGTTGATGCGCCTCTCGCAGACAGCGATAATACGAGCTACATTGATATTCTGCCAAACAATTTGTCTACGAATACAGATAATAACCTTGTTCTACAGTCATTACGTGATGAGATAGCATGTGCGCTTAATGCATTGAATGAACGTGAAAAGAATGTAATTGAGGCATACTTCGGAATTAACCAGCCTGAATGTACATTAGAGGAAATCGGTCAAAAATATGGGCTGACCCGAGAACGTGTAAGGCAAATCCGAGAAAAGGCCATAAGGAAGTTGCGCCAAAACACAAAGAATAAAATTTTAAAAACATATCTTGGACAATAAAGAAAACAATATGAGAAACAAATTTATATATTTGGGTATTTTGTTTATCTTATTTTTCGTATTAAGCATTAATGCGGCAAATAAACGCACAAAACTCTATATGTATGGAGTTGTTACATCATTTAATGATTCAACAATATACTTTACGGATATTATGGAGATAGATTCTGTCTGGGTAGACAGTAAGACAGGATTCTTATACAGCAGAAATAACTATTCGTATCAGTTGCGTAATTACATGAGAAATAAGGGAGTGGCATATCCTACATGCGTGACTTCCTATGCAAAAAAGAGAAAAGACATTGAGAAGAAGTATTCCAAGCTAAAGAAGAAATATATAAACAGCAAAGCCCTTAATATAAAATATATTCCGGCAAATGAGTTCAGGTATATACCTATAGTACCGGATGATGTGGTTGTTGAGGAAAAAGAAGAAAGTAAATAATAAATATTATAATCTTTTTTTATTGAATAAATATGGAAGAGAACATTCATTATTATAGAATAGCAGAATATTATATAAAAATAAGTTTCAAAAAGTCTGATATTAATAATGAATATCTTCTTCCTTCTTTCTCTCCGTTCAAAACAGAGACAGCATGTGAAGAACCTTTTTTTGAGCTTACTGTAGATGATTCTATTATCCCAATAGATAAAGATAATCTTGAAAAAATAGGAGATTTTGATACCGGTAATGGAATTATCTCTGTATGTAAAAGCAAAGATGCATCTGGCACATACCAATATATCATAAATAACATAAACGGACACAACTGCTGTCTTCTTCAAGCCTACAATGATTTCTCATATTGTAGATGCGCCCTAAATGGCAATACTAACATGAGAATGTTTGGCTTGAATAATGCACTTATGATTGTATTCGCTTTCAAAGGAAGCTTTAACAATACTCTTCTAATACATGCTTCGACTGTACGCCATAAAAATTATGCCTATGCATTTATCGCAAAAAGTGGAACAGGGAAAAGCACCCATTCCTCATTATGGCTCAGGTATATTCCCGAATGTGAGCTCATTAATGATGATAATCCTATTATAAGGATTATAGACGGAACACCATATTTATATGGGAGTCCGTGGAGTGGAAAAACTCCATGTTATCGTAACATAAAAGTTAAACTTGGTGGAATAACACGGATTGATAGAGCGGAGCGTAATAGTATAAATAAATTGTCGCCAACAGAAGCGTTTGCTTCGTTATTGCCATCATGTTCAACAATGAAATGGGATAAAGTTATATTTGGAAATATATGTTCTACCATTTCATTACTTATAGAAAGAACAAATATATACACACTTCATTGCTTACCAGATAAAGAGGCTGCAGTAATATGCCACAGGACAATTTCGAAATAAAGGAAAAATATTATTCAAATAATGTTTTCATTCCTGATGTTGTTAAAATAATGGAAGAAGGACATACTGTAACATTGAAGTTACGGGGATTTAGCATGAGACCATTCTTGGAGGATAACAGAGACAAAGCACTTCTGACTAAAGCCCGTAATCTGAAACGTGGCGATGTCGTCCTTGCAGAAATAGCTCCAAGAGTGTATGTCCTCCATAGAATTATTAAGATTGAGTCAGACAATGTTGTTTTACGAGGTGACGGAAATTTGAATTGCGAGTACTGTAAGATTGATGATGTGAAAGGATTCGCCATCGGTTTTTACAGAAAAGGAAGCTCCAGGCTTGATAAAACCAATGGATGGAAATGGATTGTCTATTCTTTTTTCTGGACAAGACTTGTTCCTGTAAGACGTTATTTGCTTGCAATTTACAGAAGATGCAGAAAACTACAATGATTGTGATTTCATGTGACAGACTTTATTTTAATAATGTACAGTGAAGCAGTATTTTAAGAATATAAGAAATTACAGTGCCTGCCATCATTGTCTGTATTTGATGGCAGACATTTTATTTTCACAGCATGTTCACCATTATTATACAGCCTCTACGATGCCTGCGTCAATCCATTGGTTCACAAGATTGTTTGTGTCTTTTAGTGCAGTTTCTTTATCTACATCATACTGATTCGTAAGTAATTCAGCCAGATATTCAGCATCAAAATCCTTATCTTGTATTTCTTTCCACAGATAAGCAGAGCTTTCATTCATACTTATAATATTGCAGAAATCTATATTCTCTTTACCTTCTGCAACGATTATGTATTCACCGCAAACCTCTCTCAAATTAAAATCTTTCTTTATTCTCATCTTCTAATGATTAATTTTATTGTTTAAAACTAAAATGGAACAGCGTCAAGACTGTCTGAAGGTAATGGATCAAAAGAATCAACCCCGCCGTTTACTTTACTTCCAATAATCTCTGCGTCAAACGGTGCGTCTGCCTTATTGTATGATTTATCCGGATCCTGAAATCTGGTAAATTCTCCACGGAATTTTAAAAGCACATCCCCTGTCGCGCCTTTTCTGTGCTTGGCAATTATTATTTGCGCCATTCCTCGTAAATCGTTACCTTTATCGTCTTCGACAATATGATAATACTCTGGTCTGTGAACGAATAGAACCATATCTGCGTCCTGCTCTATAGCTCCTGATTCTCGCAAATCGCTCAATTGCGGTCTTTTTCCGTCAAGACCCTCGCGATTCTCCACAGTACGGTTCAACTGTGAAAGAGCCAGAATAGGAATGTCAAGTTCCTTTGCCAATCCTTTCAATGACTGAGATATTTTAGAGACCTCTTCCTGTCGGCTTCCAAATCTCATGCCACTTGCATTCATCAATTGCAGATAGTCAATCATTATAATTTTAACTCCTTTTTCTCTTACGAGTCGTCTTGCCTTTGTCCGCAATTCGAATATGGATAATCCTGCAGTGTCATCGATATATAAAGGAGCGCCTTGTAGCCTTCGTATGTTTTTGTCAAGCCTTTCCCATTCATCAGGAGACAGCTGTCCGTTTAACATTTTGTTTCCAGGTATTTCGCATACGTTTGAAATAAGCCTGTTCACCAATTGCACATTATTCATTTCCAAAGAAAAGAAGGCAATGGGAGTCTGATAGTCAACAGCAATATTTTTCGCCAATGAAAGTGCAAACGAGGTCTTACCCATTGCAGGACGTCCTGCGATAATAATCAAATCGGAATTTTGCCATCCACTTGTTTTCTCATCCAACTTTGCAAATCCTGTCGGTACACCGGTAAGACCTCCACTGTTTGCCGATGCTTTTTGGAGTATTTCTACGGCTTTTGTAATGACCGGATCTATTTGAACATAGTCTTTTTTCATGTTTCTTTGAGACAACTCAAACAGACTACCTTCAGCCTCCTGCATCAGTTCATTTATGTCTACAGTCTCATCAAAAGCTTTCGTCTCAATGTTGCTCGCAAATGAAATCAACTGCCTTGCCAGAAATTTCTGTGCCAATATGCGGGCATGATATTCTATATGAGCAGACGATGCGACGTGAGAGCTTAGCTCTATTATATAAGCCGGACCTCCGACATCCTCCAAGGCTCCCTCTCTTTTAAGTTCCTCCGTAACACTCATTATATCAACGGGATATTCATTCATATTTAAAGAACGGATAGCCGTAAATATTTTCTTGTTACGAGGCTCGTAAAATGTATCCGGATTCAGAATCTCCGATATGACAGAAAACGCGTCTTTGTCAATCATCAGTGCTCCTAAAACAACCTTCTCTACATCCAATGCCTGTGGTTGTAAGTGTCCGTATGTGCTGTCAAATGATGACTTGGACTTGGATTTGTTCTTATTTATCTTTTCGTTATTTGAGCTCTTTTCGGGCATACTGTATAAATTAGAATATAAGCACTATATGATTTTTATAAATCCTTGATATCCAGATATGATAGTTCCTTACTTTATAATATTCTGTTATTCTCCGGAAATACTATTGTCGGTGAGAACGTTTTGGCTTCATTAAAGTCCATCAACGCGTACGAAATGATAATTATTGTGTCTCCTACAATCACCTTTCTTGCTGCGGCGCCATTTAAACATATACATCCGCTTCCTCGTTCACCTTTAATGATATATGTTTCAAAACGCTCCCCATTATTGTTATCCACAATTTGAACTTTCTCACCTTCTATCATGTTTGCAGCATCCATAAGATCCTCATCTATGGTTATACTGCCCATATAATTTAAGTTAGCCTCTGTTACTTTTACACAATGTAATTTCGACTTCAAAACTTCTATCATCATGTCTTTTATTCCTTATATGCTATGTGATCAATAAGTCTTATCGGCGTTCTGCCGCAAAATACAGTTATACAACCGGAAATGCCCTTACAGTCATCCCATTTGGCTACATCCTCAAGCGTATCATTGTTTACTATTGAGAAATATTCAACTTTTAATTCCGGATAAGTGTTTATGCTATTGACAACGAAATCATGTGTTTCCTGAACACTATGGCTGGTTGCATATGAAACGCTTTCCTTTAATACACGATATATATTTGATGCCACATCACGCTCCTCCGCTGTAAGAAGAGCGTTTCTTGAACTCATTGCAAGTCCGCTTTCCTCCCTTATAAGCTCGCATTCAACAATCTTGATTTTCAATCCAAGACTCTTCACAAGTTGCTTTATCACTGCAATCTGCTGCCAGTCTTTCTCTCCAAAATATGCCGCATCGGGCTTTGTTATGTAGAATAATCTGGAAACCACCTGACACACGCCATTGAAATGTCCGGGGCGATGCGCACCTTCCATCACTGATGTAACCGGAGGAAAGTCAAACCTGCGCTTATCCGGAACAGGATACATTTCTTTCACTGTAGGAGCGAAGACATAGTCGGCTCCACACTTTTCCAACAGCTCACAATCGGCATCCAGATTTTGCGGATAACGCTCAAGGTCTTTCTTATCGTTAAATTGTGTCGGATTTAAGAAAACAGATACAATTGTGACGTCGTTTTCTGCAATACTGCGCTTTACAAGCGAAACATGTCCGTCGTGAAGTGCTCCCATTGTAGGGACCAAACCAACCGATTGTCCCTTTTTGCGAACTTCAAACAATTCATTCTGGAGTTCAACAATCTTTTTACATAACTTCATGCTAATTTATGCTTTACACAATAATGATGTATGTTGCCTTTGCAAAATAACAACATTTTTCTTAAACAAGAAAGAATAAATCTGAAAATATACCAATTAATCAATTAATAATGGCGTATTTTCTTAATATATCATGATATATGAAGTTTTTTTAGTATCTTTGCGAAAATATGCATGAGAGTGAGCGCATGTCGTTTCTTAAACTCATGTTTTTACATATAAAATTCAAAGCATGGCAAATAAAATCTTATTTATCAACCAGGAAATCTATCCTTATGTTCCTAAGTCCGAGATGTCCTGCATGGGGCGTGACCTTTCAAACAAAATGCAGGAGAACGGTTATGAGATTCGTACGTTTATGCCCAAGTGGGGGAATATAAATGAACGCAGAGGACAGTTGCACGAGGTGATACGTCTTTCTGGTATGAACCTGATTATTGACGATACGGATCATCCTCTTATAATAAAGGTCGCATCAATACCGCAGACAAGATTGCAGGTATATTTTATTGATAACGATGATTTCTTCATGAAGCGCCAAATGGCATGTGATGAATCCGGCAAAGAATATGAAGATAATGGTGAAAGGGCTGTTTTCTTTGCAAGAGGTGTGCTGGAAACGGTGAAGAAGCTTAGGTGGACTCCGGATATCATCCATTGTCAGGGATGGATGTCCGCAATTGTACCGATATACGTGAAGCTCGCATATAGCAATGAGCCTACTTTTGCAAACACAAAAATAGTAACATCGATTTTTAAAGACAAACTGGAAAACAGTATCGGACAGAATTTCAAGAAAAGCTTGGAATTACGTAATGTTTCTGCCGAGACGCTGGGGGCGTACAGAGATGACTTTGATTTCACCGAGCTCGGTAAGCTTGCAATAGATTATAGTGATGCTGTTATAGAAGCGGAAGAAAATGCCAACGCATCGTTGATACAGTATGCAATAGATAATAAAAAGGATGTTTTAAGACATTCCGCAGATAATTATATAGACAGTTATAAATCATTGTACGACAAAATACTATCTGCCAAATAGAGCGTGGCAGTATTAATAAATAAGATTAACATACCCGACATATGAAACTTTATTATATATCCGCAATCATCATTTCTGCATTTATATTCGGATCATGTGATGACAATACAGATGAAATAGGCTCTTCCCTTATCGGAAATATGGATGACTTGGAGATAATTCCGGCAAAGTATAATATATCCACGTCTTCGATTATCGCAGACTCCGTATATTCAAGAAATACTATAGGGTATCTTGGGAAGATAAGAGATCCGGAGACTGGGGCATATATAACAAGCGATTTCACCACTCAATTCCATACATTGGAAAACTATGAGTTTCCCGATAAAGACAGTATACGCAGTCTTGTAACCTTGTCGGATGACAGTAAGGAAATTATAGCTGATTCCTGTGAATTGAGATTGTATTTCGATAATTATTATGGCGACTCTCTCTCAACGATGAAAGTTACGGCATACGAATTGCAGACTCCGATGTCTGAGGGTGAGAAATATTATTCAAATTATGATCCCATAAAAGACGGTCTGATACGGACGGACGGAATTAAGATCAATAAATTGTATACATTGTCAGACCAGAATGTGGACGAAAGTGTCCGGGGCAGTTCAAACTACACAGCCAACATCCGTATTAAGCTTGATAAAGAATACACGGATAAAGACGGGAAGAAATACAATAATTTCGGTACTTATCTTATGCGCAAGTATTATGAGAACCCGTCATATTTCAAGGATTCATACACTTTTATACATAATCTTGTTCCGGGATATTATTTCAAAATCCAAAGTGGGCTCGGCTCTATGGCATATATCCGTACAAGCCAGCTGAATGTTTATTTCAGATTCCTAAAAAATGACTCTGTTGTGGTGGGCGCGTCATCTTTTGTTGGTACAGAGGAAGTCATACAATCTACCCGTATAGCCAATGACGCCAATACCTTAAAACGGCTTGTGGAAGACAAAAGTTGTACATATATAAAGTCTCCAGCCGGTATTTTCACGGAGTTGACAATCCCCGTTGATGACATTATGAACGGACACAGGAATGATACAATCAATACAGCAAAGATTGTATTGCCGCGTATTAATAACACCTCACAAAGCGAATACACGCTTGACATACCACAGACATTGCTGATGATACCTGCTGAGGAAATACATTCATTTTTTGAGGAGGGCAGGGTCATTGATTATAAAACGTCATTCATAGCGTTATACGACAGCAAGAAGAACAGTTACACATTCAATAACATCAGCACATTAGTCAAGGCGATGGACCAGAAAGACCGCTCTGACTCAAAATGGAATAAAGCGGTCATCATACCTGTTACCGTTACATATAACACTGATGGCGAAATCATCAAAGTCGCACACGACATGTCTATGACAAGTACAAGACTTGTCGGTGGAAGTGAGAATCCATACGAACCACTTACAATAGATGTCATATACAGTAAATTCAAATAAAATTAATGGCTGATAATTTTCTTGAAAGACAAAGGGCGGATTACGAGAAACGTAAGGAGGAATGGATGAAGAAAAAGATACGTCTCTCCGTTGCGCGAAAGAATCTGATGGTCTCTCATGAGATAACTGATTGACACAACGCTTTATAGTTTTGCAATAATATGTTTGGATGAATTGTGTGTGGAGCTTCCGACAATCCGGTACATGCGGGTATATGTTCCGGATAGATGAAGCCGGTTATGCCATAAAAGATTACAAGGACATAGCTGCCATGAGCCGTCACAATGGGCTCATGGCAGTTTGTGTTTGTTGTAAACATCGTGCGGCTCGCCTATTTCAGTTCTAATGAATACGAAAGTTTTTTATGATAAACATACAATTCTACATCAGTACTGACTGATTGCTATGAGCGGACTTCTTCGGTGTGCATACGTGATAAGGCTATATATAATGTGAAAAGTATATCGGAAAACATGTCTGACAGTAACTTTATGGAACAAAATCGTATATCCGATGAATGAAAATATAGTAATAAAGATTTTTACAATGAAGAAGACAATCACGACATTATCATTAATCTTCGTAGTAACAATATGTACATATGCCGGAAATGTTAGTGCAGACACGCTGACGGTGTATCTGCAACCACACATCAGTCCGGATTTGCGACTTTATGGTCAGTTTAAAGATGTTCCAAAAGAAGCTGCGTGCCATTATGCTTCTTCAATGACCGATGACTCCAGACTTCTCAGATATAGCTATACCGACAAGGAAAAACCTCTGATGGTATTGCTTTCCGAGGAGGATGACGGTCGTTTCTCGCTTGTTGCTGACATGAATTTCAACAACAGCTTTGCGGACGACTATAAGTATTACTTCTTTTACGGACAGCTTTCACAGGCTTCAAATCCGCTTTTTCTCCAGCCACAGCCTCTGTCAGTAAGATACGGTTCAGATAAGAGATTCTTCCATTGGTTCTCTCCAGGAGTCTATGCCGATGGGAACTCTGACAATCCTCTGCAAGCGGTCAAGGTTATTCCGGCATTCGAACGTGTTCATTACGGCAGTTTTGAATATGGAGACAAATCTTATTCTATAATTTTATTATCAAATTCTATCAATTATTCAAGAGCCGAAACAACTTATGCGATTATTGATAATAAAGACAAAAAACAGTATGGAACAGCCTTTCCGGATATTCCTCCGACAGTGGAATACATATCTCTAAACATTCCAACTGCTATCAATGGGAATATGGCTCTGAGCGTCGGCAACATAGACTTCTCAGGCATGACATGCGGACTTACCATATCCGGCATATCCGGTGAGAGCAGTGAGTCCATACCGTTTACCGGTTTCAATGCTCCACTGTTCAAGAAAAAGAGTGTTGAAGGACGGTCAATATCGTTAGAGAAGATGCGCGGACACTATATCCTCATCGACTTCTGGGGCACTTGGTGCAAGCCGTGCATATCCGAAATACCGGAACTGCGCGACATTCATAAAAAATATCCTCAGCTTGAACTTATCAGCGTCGCGGTTGATCCAGCCCCTAACACTAATTACGGTTTTACGCCGGCGCCTCTGAAAACAGCCATAAAAGAACTTCAGATGGACTGGATAAACATTCAGGACAGGTCAGCGGAAGGTTCAGATCAGATAAGTGAAAAATACAAAATAAAGTCATACCCGACAACTGTACTGATTGATACCGATGGCAAGATAATATATAGAAAGAGCAGCATTCTGGCTATGGATTCGCTGAGGCAAATCCTTGAGGATGTTTTCGGATATTGAAAAAGTCATCCATACTGACAATGATAGCGTCCTGTCTTAGTTTTCAATTGCCAGGCAGTCTCGCTGCAGAGATTTAATCACGAATCGGTCATTAGACTCCGGTTAGATTATGCGTTAATGTAGAGTGGATTGCTTGCCGTTTCGACGAAGACATAGCTGGCTACGCCGAGACGGAACGGTAAGCAAGACTCTGACAGAAACGCGTAAGCAGACCGGAGAGTATGTGAAATAAAGATTTATTCAAATATATGCGTTCGGATGACCGATTTGGGCTAATGCATGAATATGCAAAAGTAGGCTATGTGGGGTGGACTATGATGTGTCATAACTCAAAATTAAGACTGTATTTGCGCGCCATTGTGTCTTTGTCCGCAAATACGCGATATTTCAGCTTTATGTATATGCCGTTGTTATACAGCGTGTTAGGTTGTTTGGCATTTCGAAAGCTCCAGTAATGAAATATGAAACAGCATGTTCGGCACACCGGAAAAGCCTGTTTCAGACGTCTGAATGGTTAATACTGATTGTCAGAAAAGCCTCTCCGGTGGATTGAAACGTGCCGTTCGGCTTTGTTACGTTGCATCGCACAGCTCATAGGGAGAGTTATATACTGACGAAACATGCTGTTCCGTCAGTATTTGACAGGCTGTAACCATGTTCTGTTTTTCTGTTTCGAGAATTTCCGTTGTCAAATTTCTTTACTGCATAAATGAATGAATATACAGTTGGGCTCAATCATTCCGGCTTCGTTTACGTGATGGAATCGGTCAACAGCAGGTGTTGTCATATTCTGACAGAGGCTGCTGATTTGAGCGCATTCAGATAAAAACGTACCCAGTCATCGTACTCTCTCGTGTCATTCACATTCTGTATTCTCATGTAGTATCCAAGCATTTTTTTGTTCAAGACAGCGGAAAGTTGCAGTATGGGATATTCGAGTGCGTCCTGATTCATCAGGTATAAGGTGTTAAGCAAGCGGCCTATCCTTCCATTACCGTCAATAAACGGATGTATCATCTCAAACTGATAATGTATCAGTGCGGCACGTACAAATACGTTTTCTGAACATTCATAATTGATGTAACGTTCGAGATCGGTGAAGGAGTCGGTCATGTCTTCATAAACGGGCGGAACGAATGTCGCTTCTTTCAGGCTGTTCCCTTTCTGCCCGATCCACACAGGAGACGTACGGAACTCACCGGGATACATCTTCTCATATCTGTCGCTGTCGCACATCAGGTAATGCGTGTTTTTCAGCAGGCGGGCACTCAATGGCAGACCATCCATCGCCTCAACGGCATACGACGTGGCTTTAAGAAGGTTGGCAGTGTCCTCTTTCAGTGCGTTGCCTTCCTTTGTCGTTGTGTCAGCGTTTGACGTCTGTCCGCCAAACGCCAGCATGCAGGAGTTTTCCGCCTCATACAGCATCAGTTGCCTGATATGGTCGTAGGGCAGTTGAGAGGCATAGGCATTCAGTTGACGTACAGAGTTTTCCACTTCTTCTATCAGCCCGTCCAGTTCTGCTGTATGTACAACATGTATTTCCGTGAGCGGTGTAGGGACATACGACATGAACTCAGCCTCGCCCGTCAGTTGTTTACGAAATCCAGTCAGTTTCATTCCATGTGCAGTGTATTCATAAAACGTCTCACAACATCCTGATTTCCGGTGTGCTTGCCTTCGTCTTCACTTATTTTGCAGGTGTCATTATAGAATGGCCATGACTCGGTAATCTTTGCGGCGATGAGTTTTATGACAATGTTCAAAGGTTTGACGTTATCAAAATCATTGGTGAAATGTGTGCCAATTCCGAACGAGGGCTGGCAATAGTCTTTGGCATATCGCATTATCTTAATGGCATTATCCGTATTAAGAGCATTGCTGAACACTATCTGTTTTGTCTTCGGATTAATGCCCAGCGAACGGTATTTGTCCACTATCTTCATCAGTTGTTCATAATTGTCTCCACTGTCTATACGTAGTCCCTTGAACAGGTTGGCGAAGTCTTCGGAGAAGTTCAGACTGAATATATCCCAACCGAAACTGTCATAAAGGAATGTGCCAAGCGCGCCGCGGAAAGTGTTTCTCCATGTGTTCATGGCAATGTGGTTCGCCATTTGCGGACCGTACATTCCACCGATGGCGCATACAAACTCATGAGCCATGGTGCCAACAGGCAGCAAATCATGTTTCATGGCGAGATATACGTTGCTTGTTCCTACGAACTGTCCGGACCAGTCACGGCTTCGGCAACAGTCTTTAAGTGCCTGTACGGCGGTGTCTTCTGCTTTAAATGATGCCCTGCGCCGTGTACCGAAATCGCTGAACACGCATCCGGCTTCCAGAAGTCTCATTCCTTTCTTGAAGGACTTGTCATAATAGGCGTCATAGTCGAATTCTTTGTTTTCCCCCGTCATGACATAGTAGAGCTCGGAGATGATGGCGAGAATCTTAACCTCAAGCAAGATGGTTTCTGACCAGTTGCCTTCAATGTCTACATACAAGTGACCATAATCATCCTGATGTACCGACACCCACTCGTGATGGAAACGGAATCCTTTGAGATAAGTGTAAAACCATGACGGTATGTATTTGCACCGACGTTTCATGAAATCTATTTCTTCGTCGGTTATTGTGACTGTTTCCAACATTCTCACCTGTTCTGTCACAGCCTGTGCGAAACCGGCAGGATAGGTGGTGTTGTCCCTGTCTGTAAAGGTGTATTTTACCTGTGCCCGTGGGAAATTGTCAATCACCGCACAGCACATTGTGAACTTGTACAGGTCATCGTCTGTGAAATAGTTGATTATTTGCTTCATCTTAATAGCTTTTTTGCGTCCTTTATGCCCGAAACTTCCATCTGTTCGAGTGCTTTCTGTCCTCATTGTCCGTGTCTGGATTGAGGCTTTCACCAATTTGGTTACGGGTAAAAGACTTACATGATTACTTAGACATATCTGTATGCTTCCGATTCATGTCTTGCCTGATGTTATCTCATTTTTGTGATGAATTCTGTGAGTAGTCGCCCAAGATTCTCGGCGGTTGGACAGCTCATATTCATCTCCGATAGCGATGTGGCTACACGCGCTGACACGTCTCTTACATTAATGCGCATCTTTTTACCCTTTTCCGTCAGTGATATGATACGCTGGCGTTGGTCTGAGCAGCGCAGCCCTCTGCTGATAAGCCCCAGCCTCTCCATTCTTTGCAGCAGGGGTGTCACCGTGTTGCTTTCAAGCATCAGCCTTGCAGAGATGACATTTACAGGAATGCCGTCTTCCTCAAAAAGTATTTTCATCACGAGGTATTGCGGATAGGTTATGCCCAGAGGCACAAGATAATCCTGATATGCCTGCTGTATGAGCCTGTTTAGAGAATATAGCTTGAAGCTTATCTCGTCGTCAAGCAGTTGCGGCTGTATGTTATTCATATTATCGGTATGCATTGTTGTTTGGGTGGCAAAGTTAAGGTTTTTCCAGTTCAATCAGTCATTTTTGCTTGCTAAAGTTATCTTTTATGACAAAAATATGCAGTAGGTCGCGCGCGACTGAAATTATCCTGCCGTGCGACATGTTGGCAGCGATGTTGCAGTATGTCAGGTGTAGTGACAATAACCATAATATCAGAGAAAGGACAGCATATATGGAAAGAAAACAGATAGACTTTGTGACTCACCCTCAGGAGACGCATATGGTAGGTGACGGATTCAGGGTTCACAACTTCATACCGCAGATGCCGGGAATGAGCCGGTATGATATGGATCCGTTCCTGCTGCTCGACTATAATGCTGCAATGCCTGTGGCACCCGGTGTCCCGCTTGGAGTGGGGGCACACCCGCACCGGGGATTCTCTACGGTCACGTTTGCTTATCGAGGCAGTGTGGAGCATCGTGACAGCCGCGGCAATCATGGAATAATAAGTGAAGGCGATGTTCAGTGGATGACGGCTGCCAAAGGTGTGCTTCATGAGGAACTTTATGAGCGCGAGTTCGCTGCCCGTGGCGGTTGTTTCCAGATGGTCCAGCTATGGGTCAATCTGCACGCAAACCACAAAATGGACGAACCTTCATACCAGTCGATTCGCCGTGAGGACATGGGACGTGTGGAACTGCCGTCAGGCGGAGGCATCGTTGAGGTGGTGAGCGGTCAGTACAAAGGTGTAAGCGGACCTGCCAGAAGCCATGTTGATGTGACAATGCTCAATCTCAGGATGAACAAAGGCGGAAAAGCTGAGTTCAGTTTCAATGAGAAACACACAACCTTTCTCATCGTGCTCAGTGGGGCGGTAGAGGTGAACTGTGTTGGTGTTCCGCAAGACAATGTTCTGAAATTCAAACGCAAGGGCGAGTCCTTTGACATTGTTGCCACAGCAGACAACACCGTTGTGCTGCTCGTGTCTGGTGCTCCTTTGCATGAACCTATTGTCGGCATAGGTCCGTTTGTGATGAACTCACATGAGGAACTTGTTCAGGCATTTGAGGATTTCAGTGACGGAAAGTTTGGATATATGTGATATATGATAATAAAAAAACAAGACAAATGAAAGAAAGAAAAGTAATACAGAATGTAAGAGGCGTGCGCGCAACCGATGGTGCCGGAGTAAGACTTGTGAGAGTATTGGGTAATGAAACGATGTATGACTTTGACCCGTTTCTGATGCTCGATTCGTTTGACAGCGATAATCCTGACGACTACAGACGCGGTTTCCCGGAGCATCCGCACCGTGGCATAGAGACTGTCAGTTTTATTGCAAAGGGCAGTATGACTCATGAGGATCATCTCGGCAGCAGGCAGACAATCACAGATGGGGAGGCGCAGTGGCTCACCGCGGGCTCAGGGGCATTCCATTCTGAACAACCGGGAGGCAGACGTATGTTGGGGTTGCAGTTGTGGCTCAATATGCCTGGAAACAGGAAGATGTCTGCTGAGCCTGAATATCATGGCATAACTCGTGATGAGATACCGGAGTTCAGGTCTGACGGGGTGTTGCTGAGGGTATTGACCGGAGAGTATCACGGACTGAAAGGATGGCAGGGCAGATATGTTCCGCTCGATTATTACGACCTGCATATGCAGCCCGGAGCAAAAACGGAGATTGACGTGAAGCCGGGCAATACAGTCATGGTGTTTACTCTTGTGGGTGACGTGATAACCGGAGGTACTACCGTCGTTGAAAAAACAGCAGCCCGCTTCTCTGACGGAGATGCTGTTGTCATTGAAGCTGGCGGTGACGGGGCTGAGGTGATGCTTATGTCGGCTCCACCACTCAATGAGCCTATAGCCTGGTATGGACCTATAGTCATGAACAGCGAGCATGAATTACGCACAGCCTTGCTTGAACTTGACGAGGGGACATTTTTGAAGGGAAATACAAAATATACTTAAATTATACAGTATTATTATCGTTTCTGACTTTTAATGTTAATTTTGCATTTGTGAACATGGATGGTCCTAACATGTCTGACAGACCGTAGTGTCTTCAATTGGAGTTTTAACTCACACTATGTTACAACTTCCGCACATGGTATTGACTATGTCTTGCCATATTGCATAGAGGCACTATAGAAGAAGGTATCAGGCATAATATAAACTCGGACTGAGTGACCGTCCTCTTTATTTTAACTATAAAAAAGAATGAACTTATGAAATTAGAACAGAATTTTCTGCGTAGCAACGACCTTGGTCTGCTGTTGCTTCGTATTACAGTTGGAGGCATGATGCTTTTCCATGGTATACACAAGGCGGTTTATGGCGTCGGCCCCATCGGGAATATGCTCTCTGCAATAGGATTGCCGTCGTTTATTGCATACGGGTCGCTGCTTGCCGAACTTGTTGCTTCACTCATGATTGTCTGTGGTGTATGGACCCGTATGGCATCCGTGGTGTTTGCCGGTAACATGATTGTGGCTATACTGATGGCACATTCGGCTGACATATTCTCGATAAATGCCATGACCGGCGGATGGGCTATAGAGCTTCCTGCATTCTATCTGCTTGCCTCTGCTGTGCTATGCCTTACCGGTGCCGGCAAGTATGCTGTTACAAAGGGCAGCTTCTTGGATTAGGAATATTGCAAGAACGGAATCAGGTGTTCCGTTCTTGCTTTATCTTTGTAATTTCAGAAAATGCATGGAATGTCATTCAATCCTCATATCCGGCTCTATGTATATCCCTGTCGCTAACACGCATATATATATTATTATCAACGGAAGGCACGATGTAGGTGATATGTGAAGCAGTACGCTCATTAAAGATTTTACACACTGAACATTTCTCAAACTGAGTTCCTTTTCTTCGTATGCGCAATTCTGATTCTGCAACGGCAAGCGAGCATTTAAAAAGAACGTCACGTAATTCATAGTGGAATGCAAATGATATCGGATTTCCGTCATAATCATGCCCTATATTGATATAATTTTTGAAATTCCTTATCTCAAACACTATGTCATATGCGAATGTATAGAACAGAATTCTGTCTGTTGTGTCATTTACGTTAACCGACATTATAGTGCGTATTCTATGTTCTTCTGGAATCAAGATGAATGTCGGACCTTCTATATGTTGGGTTACATCCATCAAATCGCTATCTGTTATTGACTTATTGTAATGAGACTTGAATGATGTGCCGATAATTTTATATAGCTTGACGTCTTCATAATTGAGGTCAGGCATTTGAACTTCTTTTATATTTGACGGTTTGGGACGATGTTCAAAACATTTTGCAAATACAGGATCTGACTCAGGTAATACGTGTATGTGTTTTTGTGTGAGATCTATGATACAATCTACCCATGGGGTTGAAAGACGATGGTTCGACGTGTCCTGAATATACCAATTATCTATTCTTGTCAGTTTTTCATCAATTCCCAATGAGCTTGAATGTTCTTGTCATATTTATATTTTCCACCATCGGTGTCAACAAAAGGGATGGCGAACATATATGCTATATCATATATCCATATAATAGCAGTACAATATGGAGCGTCAAGTTTGTTTTGTCGGTTATTTATGAAAATATCCAGAATCGGCTGTTCTTTAAATTCTGCCCCTGGCAGTAATGCAAGAAGAATGGACGGCAATGCATCAGGTGTCCAGTCCATGTATTTAATCCATTTGATTGTATTAACAAAATGAGGTAGTTCTGTTTTTGGCAGAATGTCTATTACCATCTTGCATAAAGCCTTGTACATGCGCTCATTGTTTATGGGCGTTTTCAGTTCCAAACGCATGTTGAAAGGTTGGTTTTTCATTACTTCTGATTGCGGTAAGGCTTCCTTCATGAGAAACAATTCCGGCTCTCCATGACTGCCAGCTTTGACAATGAAGCTCTTTCCTACGACAGTAGGAACCTTGGTTGTCTTTTTACGGGAAATATGGTACATTGCCCTGCGGAAATCCATAATATAGCGGAAATTGTCTTCTGTCATTGACAGATCGTTGTTGCACGAGTCGCATTCTTCATTGCAAATCAACAACTTGTTTCCAAGACCTTCCTGTATGGCATGTGCAACGTTGTTAAAAGTAACATCAGGCATTCTCCTGCCACAGAAACGGCACACACGTTTAGATCTTTCCTCTTCTCCAACACACACTTTTATTCCATCATATCCGAAGGACATGTATGTGAAGTATATGTTCATCATTGAGTAATAGTGGAATGCCATGTTGTGTAAGTTCGCATTCCAAGACATGCCTTGTTTAATTGCCTTAATGCATAGTATCGCAGTCTTACGCGCTACTACAGATGTCTTTTCTTCATTAAAATAATAAAAGCAATTGCCATCTGGAAGTTTTGATATGAAGCCGCTCAGTTTACGGATGTGTGAGCCTGTAGCTTTGTCATATTTCTTTACTAATGTATTCAGAGCATCGCGTGTCTTCTGACATACTGCTATTCTGCATCCACCGGGCATAAAGTTTCTTACATGACACCTGTGGAAATATGTATCTTCTATGTCTGTCGTCATTATTCCGTTTGTATCCTTATAGATAATGCGCTGATTGTTTATAGGTGAATACAATATAACTTTAAGTATAGACATGATAATAAAGTGTCAATTATATTTATGGTCTGAAATATGTAAAACGAGTCATGTGTTTTCTTGCTACAGACTGCGTTTAAAACTATTGTTTAGATAAGGACTGATTGTCGATAAACCGCCAAAACAGCGTTTTTCCAGGGCCGTAGGCTATTCATTGCTCTTCCGCTTAGCGGTAATCCTCTTGTTTACTGCTTTTGTCTGATATAATTTGATGTATCTTCTACAGAATCAAGAACCAATCTGTATGACAGCGGCATTAAATACCGATAAACTATGATGACCTTGTTTGTGTAATCGTTGTACTTCAAGTATGGATATATAATACGTGGAGCATAAATGAATGTGTGATTATACGCTACTTGGATTTTGCTTAAAAGTAATATGTATTTTCATATTGCTTTATTATAGTATATGCCTGTTCGGTATCCGGTGCTACTCTGCATAAAACACAAAAGGGATTGCTGTGTTGCAACCCCTTTGTTGTATTTGTATTTTTACTATTTTTATCCGCAGCAGAACAGTACAATCATTTGTGCTGTAAATATTCTTAAGAACATAGCCAGCGGGTAAACTGTTGAGTAACCTACAGCAGGTGCCTCCCTTGAACAACTGGAGTTAGCGTAAGCAAGAGCTGGCGGGTCTGTATATGTTCCGGCTATCATTCCCATTATTGTGAAATAGTTATGCTTGAAGCGCACGCGTGCGATGACGCCTACCAACAATATCGGGATGACAGTAATCATGAAACCTGTGTATACATATTTCAGACCATCTCCCTGAATGACTGTTTCCCAGAAACCTGCGCCGGCTTTTATGCCCACACTGGCAAGGAATAGCACCAGACCAATCTCTCTTAACATCATATTTGCTGATGTTGTCGTGTATGTAACCAGTTTGAATTTATATCCGAAGCGTCCGATAAGAATAGCTATGATAAGAGGACCTCCAGCCAAACCCAACTTCAACGGTACAGGCATGCCGGGAATTGCCAAAGGAATACTTCCAAACAGAATACCTACCAATATACCGATAAAGATTGTTGCGATGTTCGGGGAGTCGAGTCTTTTAACCGAATTTCCCATTATGTCAGCTACTCGGTTGACATTATCCATAGGACCGACAACAAGAATCTTATCACCTACCTGAAAATGATAGTTTCTGCTTGCAAAGACATCCATGCCCTGCCTTGATACTCGTGTCACGGTTACACCATAAACACTTGAGAAGTGCATCTTTCCAAGCGTTTTGCCGTTCATTGAAGGACGGGTGATGATTATTCTACGAGATACCAATGGCTGGTTCTGATCTTCTTCTGACCATGGTGTATCTATTTCCGGACCTATAAATGCCTTTATCGCCTCGGCATCGGCTTCTGCGCATACAATCAGCACTTCGTCTCCCAATTCGAACACAGTCTTACTGTTGGGAATTAAAGTGGTGCCATTGTGCTGTAAACGTGAACATACCAAATCTCTGTTTAAGAACTCTGAAATTTCCCTGAGCGTTCTTCCTGCCAGATAAGAGTTGTTCACTTTCAGATGCATCTGATGTGGTTTTGCGTGAGGATTTTCGGCTTCTTCTTCCTCCAGCATCTTTTCTTCGTCTGCAAGCTTTGTCTTGGTCAGATAGCGGATGGCAATTGTGGCACCGATGATGCCTAATACTCCAAGAGGATAAGCGCATGCATATCCGGATGCTATCTGTGGGACATTATTTCCAAACAAAGATGCCAAAGCCTCGTTTGCGGCTCCAAGTCCTGGAGTGTTTGTTACAGCACCGTATAAGGTACCTACCATCATCGGTAGGTTGTTGACGTTTTCGGTGTCAAAAAATATAAAATAACAAGCAAACATGACAAGTACGTTTAGCAGTACTATTGTCACCGACAGCATGTTTAATGTTATACCTCCTTTTTTGAAGCTTTCAAAGAATCCAGGACCCACTTGTAGTCCTATGCAGAACACAAACAAAATCAATCCGAAATCCTGAATGAAGTTCAGAATATTGGTCGGGGCTGTAAATCCAATATGTCCGGCGACAATTCCTGCAAACAGTACGAATGTCACACCGAGGGATATTCCGCCAAACTTGATTTTTCCGAGCAAGACTCCAACTGCTATAACGAATGCGTAAAGCAATGTTATGTGAGCCACAGAGTCTGTTGTAGTAAACAGATCAATAAGCCAATTCATATTATAACCATATATATTATTTTAATAACTTCTTGCAATTATAACCCGTTTGGATGCTGGTTTGCCCGATACCATATCTATACCGTTTGTGGGTTCGTATCCAAAGGGCTCACACCGTATAGTTGCCTGTGTCTCTTCTTTTATTTTGGCTTCTGTCTCAGCCGTACCGTCCCAATGACAAAGGAAGAAGCCGCCGTCCTTTATCTTTTCTTTAAATTCTGCATAGTCATCGCATTCATAAATATGAGCGTCGCGGAATGATTTTGCCTTGTCAAACATGTTTTTTTGTATTTCATCCAACAAAGATTTGACATAGTCTGCGATACCTTCAATTGGTCTGGTCTCTTTTTCCAGTGTGTCACGGCGCATTACCTCAATTGTACCATTTTCAATATCTCTTGCACCGAGAACAAGGCGGACAGGTACTCCTTTTACTTCGTAATCGGCAAACTTGTAACCGGGACGTTTGTTCTCTGCATCATCATATTTTACAGAAATTCCGGACTCACGTAATTGTCTGATTATTGGCGCTGCTTTTTCTGATATCTTAGCCAGCCCGTCCGAGCCTTTTGAAATTGGAATTATTACTACCTGAATGGGTGCGAGTTTTGGAGGCAGAACCAGTCCGTTATCGTCAGAATGAGTCATTATGAGTGCTCCTATCAGTCTCGTCGACACTCCCCATGACGTAGCCCATACATATTCGGGTTTATTTTCTTTATTCAAATATGTTACATCAAATGCTTTTGCAAAATTCTGACCCAAGAAATGGCTTGTGCCGCTTTGCAATGCTTTGCCGTCTTGCATCATTGCTTCAATGGTGTAAGTATTCAATGCTCCGGCAAAACGTTCAGTTTCGCTTTTCACGCCTTGGACAACAGGCATTGACATCCAGTTTTCTGCAAAGTCTGCATAGACATGAAGCATCATCTGTGCTTCCTTTTCAGCTTCTTCTTTTGTGGCATGTGCCGTATGGCCCTCTTGCCATAAGAACTCTGACGTACGTAAGAAAGGTCTAGTACGCATTTCCCATCTCATTACGTTACACCACTGGTTGCACATCAATGGTAAATCACGCCACGAATGTATCCAGTTCTTATATGTATTCCATATGATGGTTTCAGATGTGGGACGTATAATCAACTCTTCGTCCAACTTTGCTGTGGGATCAACTTCTATTCCGCTTTTGTCTTCTTTGGAACGCAATCTGTAATGTGTAACCACCGCGCATTCTTTGGCAAAGCCTTCCACGTGTTCTGCCTCACGGCTTAAAAAAGATTTTGGTATTAACAACGGAAAATAAGCATTCTGAACCCCTGTCTCTTTAAACATTGAGTCCAGCTGATGCTGCATCTTTTCCCAAATGGCGTATCCGTAAGGCTTGATAACCATACATCCACGTACCGCGGCCTGTTCTGCCAAATCCGCCTTTACGATTAAATCATTATACCATTGGCTGTAGTTATCAGCTCTTTTGGTAAGTTCTTTTAATTCTACCATTATATATGATTATAATTTATATGATTATTTTGGGTGCAAAAGTACAAAAAATTGTTGTAACATAGCATCATAATAATAAAAAACGCTACCTTTGCAAATGTATATAATAATTTACAGACAAATAAAAAAACAGGATTATGAAAAAAATTAGGGTTATGACACTTACAATGTGTTTGCTTGCCATTATAGGATGTCAGACAAAACAGGGTACAGGTGCATTGATTGGAACAGGTGGCGGAGCTGCATTAGGTGCAATAATTGGTAAGATAGCCGGAAATACAGCCGTTGGTGCAGCTATAGGCGGAGCGGTCGGTGCAGGAGCCGGTGCGTTGATTGGGCGTCATATGGACAAAGTCGCAGAAGAAGCTGCGGCACAGGTTGAAAATGCAAAAGTAGAGGAAGTTACTGATGCAAATGGTCTGAAAGCAGTAAAGGTTACTTTTGATTCCGGAATATTGTTCGCTACAAATAAGGCAGACCTTAATGCAACATCAAAGAACGAACTTGCAAAGTTCTCAACTGTACTGAAGAATAATGCAGATTGCCATATTGACATATACGGACATACTGATTCTACCGGAAATGATGGAATAAATATTCCTTTAAGTAACAGTAGGGCAAAAAGTGTCGCTGATTATCTGAAGAGTTGTGGCGTGTCAAATTCGCAGTTTCAGCAGATTACAGGAAAAGGTAGCTCTGAACCAGTAGCTGACAATGGCACGGCTTCAGGACGTCAGCAAAACAGACGTGTTGAAATATATATGTATGCAAGTCAGGCTATGATAGATGCTGCAAATGCCGGGACTTTAAAGTAAATATTTTGTTTGACTTTAATCATATTAAGTCATCACAAGTACTTTGTGATGACTTAATATGTTTATATACGAGAAATAAATTTGACAATGAAATTAATAGGTAGGATTTTACGCTGGGGAATCGCCTTGTTTTTCAGCAGTACCATACTTATGGTGATTGCCTATAGATTTATTCCTATTTATATTACACCTCTTATGGTAATAAGATGTTTTCAGCAGGCTTTGAACAATGAGCATATAACATTGCATCATAAGTGGATACCAATAGAAGATATATCATGTTATTTGCCTGTGGCAGTAATGGCAAGTGAGGATCAGAAATTTCTTATACATCACGGTTTTGATTTTAATGCAATAGAGAATGCTGCCAGATATAACAGGCATGGCAGGAAACGCATGGGAGCAAGTACCATCTCACAACAAACAGCTAAGAATGTGTTTTTATGGCCCGGACGTACATGGGTCAGAAAAGGTTTCGAGGCTTATTTTACCGTTCTTATTGAATTGCTGTGGAGCAAACAGAGAATCATGGAGGTATATCTCAATTCAATTGAGATGGGAAATGGCATATATGGGGCAAGTGCTGTGGCAAAATATCATTTCGACAAAGAAGCTCGTGACCTTACAAGAGCTGAATGTGCATTGATTGCGGCAACACTTCCAAATCCAATAAAATACAGCAGCAAGACACCGGATTCGTATTTATTGAAAAGACGAAAAAGAATAGAAAGGCAAATGAAATTCATACCAATATTGCCAAAGGAGGGAGAAGATATAAATCATAATACAGTTTCCGGAGGAATTTATAGAAGGAAATAGTTCATTATATACATTAATTTATATGTTTGATTTTTTGAAAGATTTAGACGAAAATCAATTGTCCGCAGTAAAATATAATGATGGACCGCAACTTGTTATAGCAGGTGCAGGTGCCGGGAAAACAAGGGTGTTGACATACAAAATTGCCTATCTTCTTAAAAATGGAATTAAACCATGGAATATATTGGCATTGACGTTCACAAATAAGGCTGCTGATGAAATGAAAGAGCGCATAGGAATTCTTGTCGGGGATAAATTGGCACGGCAGATTCATATGGGGACATTCCATTCTGTATTCTATAGGATTCTGAGAAATGAAATAAATAAAATAGACTACAAACCCAATTTTACGATATATGATGAGAGTGATTCAAAATCACTTGTTAATAGCATCATAAAAGAATATAATATTGATGAGAAAAAATATAGTCCGGGATTTGTCCTTAGCCAGATAAGTTATGCCAAGAATAATTTAATTAATGTAGATGACTTTTCAGCAAATGGTAAAACAAATGTAATAGGAACTATTTATAGAGAATATATTCAGAGGTGCCATATCGCAAATGTAATGGATTTTGATGACTTACTGGTTCTGACATATAGGCTCTTTATGGATAATCCGGAAATACTGGCAGATTATGCTGACAGATTCAGGTATGTTCTTGTCGATGAATATCAGGATACAAATTATGTACAGCAAAAAATAATAGAGTTATTCTATAGAAAAAATGCTTTTATTTGTTTGGTTGGTGATGATGCTCAAAGTATCTACAGTTTTAGAGGAGCAAATATAGATTATATACTTGAATTTCCTAAAAAGAACGGATTTGAGATCTTCAAGTTGGAGCAAAACTATCGTAGTACAAAAAATATAGTTGCCGCAGCTAACAGCCTAATCAAACATAACGAACACCAAATATATAAAGATGTATACAGTAAGAAGGATGAAGGCGGGAAACTTGACTTGAAGATTGCATATTCTGATAGAGAGGAAGCATGTATTGTATGTAATGAGATAAAGCGGATAAAACGGCAGACCGGATGCGACTATAAGGATTTTTGCGTGTTGTATCGAACCAATTCACAGAGTCGTGTTATTGAGGAAGAGCTTATAAATAAATCTATTCCATATAAAATATTCGGTGGGTTGAATTTTTATCAGCGTAAAGAAATAAAAGATATCATTGCGTACTTTCGACTGACTGTAAACACAGATGATGAGGAGGCAATAAGGAGGGTTATCAATTATCCGGTAAGAGGAATCGGAACAACCACACTTAAGAAACTTACAGAATCTGCAAAGGCTAATAGTGTAAGTATCTGGGAAGTTATATCGTTCCCAGACAAATATCGTCTTAATGTGAAAAGCAATACCAAAAATAAACTTATTGATTTTCATGATTTTATAGAAGAATGTAAATGCAAGAGCAAGAAGTTGGATGCGTATGAGTTTGGTATAGAAATAATAGATAATAGCGGTATAAAAGGAGTGCTTTATTCTAATGGTTCTCCTGAAGATGTTGCGCGACAACAAAATGTAGAAGAATTATTGAGTGCTTTGAAAGATTTCGTAGACAATAAAAAAGAGGAGGGGCAAGAGGACTTTTATATATCAGATTTTCTACAGACTATATCTTTAATATCAAATATAGACGATAATAACAATGATGACAATACGGTATCACTGATGACAATTCATTCAGCAAAAGGACTTGAATTTTCCACAGTGTTTATAGTTGGAGTTGAAGAAAATATAATCCCGAATATACGTATGTCTTCCTCACTACGTGAAATTGAGGAAGAAAGAAGGTTGATGTATGTTGCGATAACAAGAGCGCAAATGCATTGTATTATTACATATGCAAAAAGTAGATATAGATATGGAAAGATGGAATTCTGTCGTCCGAGTAGATTTATTTCTGAAATAGATTCTAATTATATACATAATAATGAAGCCGACATCCGTACGGGAACAGATTCGGCAAAGTGGGGAAGAGCAAGTAACATGTTTACAAACCGCCATGTTAAAGTAAGTCATTTTACTAATGAAAATTTGGTAAGTAAAAACCGTCCAATGGAATCTGATATATCAGCAAGTGTGGATTATAATAGTGATGTGAAAATAGGAGATATAATAGAACATCAGCGTTTTGGAATCGGTACGATAGAAATGCTGGACGGTGAGGGGGAAAATACAAAAGCCACAGTGCGTTTCAACAATGCAGGAACTAAACAGTTATTGCTGAAATTCGCAAAATATAAGATAATTTCATGAGTTTTGAATAGGACTATGTTGTAAAATATAATTAATTATATCCTTGCGTAAGGATATATATGTGTCTTATGTTGAAATAAGCAGAATATTATAATGATTGATCATAGATTTGTTTTCTCTTTTTTAATGTACACAATATTGTTCTATTACGGAGTCGAGGTTGATATTTAGAGAGGCTAACGAACATTCATGAGGGTTAAAAAACGTGAAAGATGCTATGCGCGCGTGTTTTTGCACGTTAATTTAATTAACTTTGTTGGATAAAATTTATAATATGAGAATGTATCAGACAATGAGATTTAGCTGTGTGTTCGTGGCTTTATCATTATGCTTATTTATGCAGGCGGCAAAGAAATATGTGCCTAAGAGGGAATTCCGCGGTGCGTGGATACAATGTGTTAATGGTCAGTTTCAGGGACTTTCCACAGCCGCCATGCAGCAGAATCTGTCAAATCAGTTGGATGAATTACAAAAGTGCAATGTTAATGCGGTTATCTTTCAGGTTCGTCCTGAATGTGATGCTCTTTATCAAAGTAGCATTGAGCCATGGAGCCGCTTTCTTACAGGTGTGCAAGGACAGGCTCCATCACCATTTTGGGATCCGTTGCAGTGGATGATTGACGAATGCCATAAGCGTGGAATGGAACTTCATGCTTGGATTAATCCATATAGAGCTAAAACCAAAAGTACTCTTACGTTAGCCTCTTCACATATTGCAATAAAAAATCCTGCACGTGTATTCTCGTACGACGGACAGTTCATACTAAATCCCGGAATGCCAGAAAATAGAGAATACATTTGTAGGGTCGTGGATGACATTGTGTCACGCTATGACGTGGATGGCGTGCATATTGATGATTATTTTTATCCATATCCTGTCGCAGGACAGTCTATTCCAGACAGTAACGAGTTTGCCAGATATAATAATGGCATACGGGACATTGGTGACTGGAGACGTTATAATGTCAATCTTTGTATAAAGGAACTCGGAGAAACAATACACAGACGCAAGCCATGGGTGAAATTCGGTGTTTCGCCATTCGGAATATATAGAAACAAAAGAACAGCTCCCAATATAGGTAGTGATACTGGAGGACTCCAGAATTATGATGATTTGTATGCGGACGTGTTACTTTGGGTTAACAATGGATGGGTGGATTATTGTGCTCCGCAGCTTTATTGGCAGATAGGTCACAAGACGGCAGACTACAAGACTCTGATAAACTGGTGGAACAGGTATTCATCCAACAGACCTATTTTCATTGGAGAGGATGTTGAGCGTACGGTAAAGTTTGCAGATGTGGATAATCCTTCGATAAATCAAATGCCGGCAAAGTATTCATTACGCAGCCAGATGCGCAATGTGAGTGGGGTTGTTTTATGGTATTCTAAAGCCGTGGTTGATAATGTTGGAAATTATGCAACAGTTTTGAAAAACAGCTATTGGAAATATCCGGCTTTGCAGCCTCTTATGCCTTTTATTGATGATGACAGACCAAGAAAGCCAAGAAAGGTGAAGCCTATTTGGACAAGCGATGGCTACATACTGTTCTGGACACAGCCCAAAGGTAAGGATTGGGATGATAAGGCTGTGAAGTATGTTATTTATAGATTTGCCCGTGGAGAAAAAGTGGACATTGATGACGCAACGCATATAATTGATATCACAACAGATACTTTCTATAAGTTACCTTATGTCAATGGTGAGACAAAATACACTTATGTGGTAACATCACTCGACCGTATGGGTAATGAGAGCAAAGGCGTTAAGAAAAAGGTAAAACTTTAAAGTAGAAAGACGTCATGTTATGGAGATGATGTGAAAATACGTTTTCGAAATTTGTTATTTAGTTTCTATTAAGGATGATAAGTAATAGAAGAAGTTGGTTATTTTGTGCTTCTATTTATTATATTGCAGATATTCTTTATGTAATTGCAAAGTTTCATAAGATTCTAACTTCTTCTATTACATCCTTTATATAACTGCTCAATTATTTATTTTATTTGAGTTTATCATACACAGTCGAATATGTTGTCTTTTCCCCATTCAATGGAATTTTGGCTCACATTATAATAAAATCAAACATTTGTTTTGTGCTGCGATAAATTTAAATTAACTTTGCCTCTGTTATTACTATTATTTTATTGTTAGTATATATGATAAGGATTGCATCTATTATAACGATGTTTTTTTTCATTGGAGTTTTGACATCATGTAATGAAAATAAAAAAACAAATGATATCATAACCCGTAAACCGGAGAAGCCCCATGTGAAAAAAAATATTCAGAAGATTGGTGATTATGAGCAAACATGTACAGTTGATTGGCATGGCTCTGTATATAATGTTAGCATAGAGAGAAAGGCTGACGTTAATTTACCTTTAGTAGATGACGGTACTGGAAACAAGTATTATGATAACCGTATAAGATTGTGTTTGACTGGTAAGGATGGGAAGGACCTGCTGAGACGTGATTTTACAAAAGACGATTTTAGAAAATATGTAGGAGATGAATATGCTAAGAATAATGTGTTGCTTGGCGTGGTCTTTGATAGGGTTGATGATGATTTTATTTATTTTGCAGCAAGTGTCGGCTCTCCTGACAAAATGAGTGATGAATATATTCCTTTAGTTGTAAGATTCTCTTATAGAAATTTTAAATTGGATATATATAGAGACACGACGCTCGATACGTCAGACTCTGAGCCAGAGTTATCGGATGACGATATTTGAAAACAATGTTTTTATTGTACAGACTATTGAGGAACGACAACCGTGAATACTTTTGCTATCATATATATACAATATAGTTTAATATAAAATTAAAGAAATAATATGACGAGGATGTGTCAAAATAGACACATCCTCGTCATGGTACCGACTATTGCAAGATTCGTATATCTGTAGTCAGCAACCGGTTTTCTCAAAAGGTTGAGCTATGGAGAAAGTAAGACTCAGTAGAAATTTAGTGGGTAAGCAAACTGTTTTGCAATTCTTAAAAGGAAAAATTTCTTATCTACTGAGCCGGAATAGGTATATTGCAATAAGTTACTTAATCCATGGTTATTGACATATTGTTGAAATCGAGTGTTACTCGGTTAAACCTATTGATAAAATCCATTCCAAGAACTCCGTCCATACCGACCTGATTCTCATTCTTTTCTATGCGGGCATTAGATAATGTCACATAATGCCCCACAGAACAGAGTTTGATATCAGGAACACGCAATACATCATCAATATTCTGTACATTAGAGCCTTTATTTTGTAATATCATGTTTTCATCTGCAAATTTGTCGGAATGTTTATCGTAGTATGGTTGTAAGAAATAAGTTTCCATCTCTCCTGTAGATAGCAATAATTTTAAGTTACCTGATTCGTCATTAGATTCTATAAAAAGCTTACGTCCGTTTTCCAGTCTTATGTTGTGAATATGCTGTTTTGTCTTTATGTTACTTATAGGGAATATCAACTCTTTTGCTCTCACATCAATGCATATTTCTCCCATTCTTCTAATGAAATCAATACCTATGACGCCATCCATTTGTTCAAGCGTTTTTTCCTGTGTTAGCGGGTCAAAGACAAATGCAATGGAGGCTTTATAAATGATGTCTCCTATCGCGATACTATAAAAATGAGCCATGTGGAAGCCGTTATATGCATCCAACGTCTTTAGTCCAAGTTTATATGCTGCATGTTTTGATATATCGGTGTTTTCAGTGCCAGTGTCAAAGACAAACTTATAGTCCTTACCTTTTATTTTCACATTGATATATATATATATGCTACTCCCAAGCATGCAAGGCTGTATGCATTGTTAGAGCCAATCTGTTGTTGCCTCTCATTAACAAGGGTTACAATATAGTCCAGAGTCTTTTCCGGCTTATTGAATTGTGATGCAAGCACAAATTCTGCCATGAGTGCAAGATTATTATCTTCCAGTGAATATTTCAATTTCGGATATTCATCAGCCAACGCAAACCACTCTGACTCGTTAATAAGTTCACTTATACGCATGTCAGCCTCTTGAGAGTTGGCATATAGACACAGACCTGTCAATACTGTTATAATAATATGACGAATGCCATATAATTCAGGGATATATCAAAATATCATTGTAAAGAAGTGTCAGTACTGTTCTGAAACTGTATATAATCAAAAGAGTTATTCAAGACACGACTTCCTACGTTCGTTGTAGTGTTTGTGTGTGTTACCATAGCTCCGTAAAAAGCCGGTGGAATATGGTTTTCACGGAAAAGCGACCAATGGCAGCCTTTCTTTATCTTGTGCAAGATGACTTCTGCATACGTATATTACAACTAAGAGTAATGTAATTACGTTTTCTTTTGGATTGCTGTGCCATATTTCATTCGCTACATCTTTGTCGGACGCAGTGTACATGCAACTGTCACTATATACGAGTTAGGTTGTCCATTATAAGTAGTAATGCTATTTGTACGCTGTACTTTTATGTTTTGACGTGGTTATAACAAAACCACATAAGTTTAAATCACTTCGATATGTATAAATAAATCAGATAAACCTTTGTTAATATTAAAAATAATCGTATTTTTGCAAAATAAAAAAATTAATTGTTCAGTTCTTTTTATTATGAAAAGATTATTATTCAATCTGATTGTTTTAATTACTGTTGTGGTACTGTTGGATAGCTGTTCTAGTGCCAAGCGAGTTGCTTATTTTCAGAATATAGATAGTGTGGATCTTTCTGCGTCACAAGGATTGTATGATGCCAAGATAATGCCTAAGGACATGCTGACAATAATTGTCAATACTACAAATCCTGATGCGGCACGTCCGTTTAATCTTTATTCAGCTACAGTAAGCGGACAGTCTGGAAATAATAATATGCAGGGCTATCTCGTGGATAATAGTGGTAATATTAATTTCCCTGTAATAGGAAAGGTGCATGTCTCAGGACTGACAAAGGGGCAATGTGAGGATTTGATACGTGAAAAAATAATGCCTTACATGTCTGGAACTGAAAATCCGGTTGTAACTGTTAGAATGTCCAGTTTCCGTGTGACGGTAGCTGGGGAGGTGAATAGTCCCGGCGTTGTTCCTGTGAATTCTGAAAAGATGAGTGTTATAGAGGCTTTGGCACAGGCAGGAGACCTTACTATTTACGGACGACGTGACAATGTGCTGTTGATTCGTGAGAATGAATTGGGGCAAAAGAGTCAGGTTAGAATAAATCTTAATGACGCGAATTTTATTAATTCTCCATATTATTATGTTCAGCAGAATGACATTATTTATGTCCAGCCAAATAAGGTTAAGGCGAAGTCTTCTTCCATCGGAACTTCTACCACATTATGGATTTCAGGTGTAGGCATATTGACTTCTCTTGCGTCGTTGGTTGTTAATATATTAAGGAATTAAAGAATAAACAAATAAGAACGTTAGACATTTTATATCAAAATATGTCTAACGTTTATTTTATGTGATATACCAAATTTAGAATTATGTGTGGAATTGTCGGATATTTAGGTAATAAAGAAGCCTATCCCATTTTAATAAAGGGATTGAGAAGGTTAGAATATCGTGGGTATGACAGTGCCGGAGTAGCTATTATAAATGATGACAATCAGCTTAATGTTTATAAGACAATAGGAAAGGTTTCTGATCTTGAGGATTTTTGCAAAGATAAGAATATAAGCGGACATGTAGGTATCGCACATACACGGTGGGCAACACACGGAGTTCCTTCTTCAAAAAACGCACATCCTCATTTCTCTGAATCTAAGGATTTGGCAATAATCCATAACGGAATAATCGAAAACTATAGCGTTATTAAACGTAATCTTATTTCAAACGGTGTGAGTTTTCGCTCTGATACAGATACTGAGGTTTTAATCCAACTCATAGAATATGTCAAGAAAAAGAAAAATCTCGATTTATTGACTGCCGTTCAATTGTCTCTTCATCAGGTGATAGGAGCGTATGCCATAGCTATATTGGATAAGAATAACCCTAATCAGATAATTGCGGCACGCAAGCAAAGCCCGCTTGTTGTCGGAGTAGGCGAAAATGAGTTCTTCTTAGGTTCTGACGCATCTCCAATTATTGAGTATACAGACAAGGTCGTTTATTTAGACGACGGCAATATTGCCGTTATACGCAGTGATGAAGGTTTGAAGGTTGTCAACATTTTTAATAGAGAGTTGAATCCTGAAATACAGACCGTAGATTTAAATCTTGGTCAGATAGAGAAGGGAGGTTTCCCTCACTTTATGCTGAAGGAGATATTTGAACAACCTGAGTGTCTTAAGAATTGCATGCGTGGGCGGGTAAACGATGATAATAGCAATATAACGTTAAGTGCTATCTTAGATAATAAGGAAAAACTGTTGAACGCAAAGCGTATTATAATTGTTGCCTGTGGAACTTCATGGCATGCAGGGCTTATAGGTAAATATCTTATTGAGAATTTTTGTCGCATTCCTGTAACAGTAGAATATGCCAGTGAGTTCAGGTATTCAAATCCTGTCGTAACAGAGAACGATGTCGTCATAGCAATATCACAAAGCGGTGAGACTGCGGACACACTTGCCGCAATAGAAGTTGCAAAAAGGAATGGAGCGTTCGTATATGGTATCTGTAATGTAGTCGGTTCCAGCATACCGCGTGCGACGGATGCCGGCAGCTACATTCATGTGGGTCCGGAAATTGGTGTCGCTTCTACGAAGGCTTTTACCGGCCAGGTTACAGTCCTTGCCATGTTCGCACTGGCGTTGGCGAAAGAAAAAGACATTATAGATAAGAGACAATACTCTGAGATAATAAAAGAGTTATGGACTCTACCTGAAAAGATGAAGACTGTTTTGGAGCTTAACAACAGAATTGCCGAACTAAGCCGAATATTCACTTACGCTCACAATTTCCTTTATCTTGGCAGAGGCTACAGCTATCCTGTCGCGCTTGAAGGCGCATTGAAATTAAAGGAAATAAGCTATATACATGCAGAAGGATATCCTGCGGCAGAGATGAAACACGGACCTATTGCTCTCATAGATTCGGACATGCCTGTTGTTGTTATTGCGACACATAACAAGATGTATGAGAAGGTGTTGAGCAATATTCAGGAAATAAAAGCACGACAGGGTAAGGTCATTGCACTTGTCAGCAAAGGGGACGATACTATAAGCCGTATAGCTGACGAGGTCATCGAACTGCCTTCTACAATGGAATGTTTTGAGTCTCTTATAGATGTCATACCTTTGCAGTTGCTGGCTTACCATGTGGCTGTATGTAAAGGTAAGAATGTAGACCAACCGAGAAATCTGGCAAAATCTGTAACCGTAGAGTAAATATATTGTAAATATATAATATAAAACAAAATAGAGCGTGGAACCATTAAAGCATGAATGCGGGATTGCAATGATAAGATTGCTCAAACCGTTGACGTATTATCAGGAAAAGTACGGCACCTGGATGTTCGGATTGAACAAACTTTATCTTATGATGGAGAAACAGCACAATCGCGGACAGGAAGGTGCCGGTATGGCATGTGTTAAACTTGACAGTGCTCCGGGACGGGAATATATGTTCCGTGAGAGAGCAGAAGGTAAGGATGCGATAACCGAGATTTTCGGTCAGGCTCATCGTGATCTTAAAAATCTAAGTCAGGAAAAGTTGTCAGATGTCGCATTTGCGAAAGACTGCCTGCCATTTGCAGGCGAACTGTACATGGGGCATTTAAGATATTCCACCACAGGTAAAAGCGGACTGTCGTATGTCCATCCTTTCTTGCGCCGTAATAACTGGCAGGCAAAGAACCTGTGCCTGTGCGGAAATTTCAATATGACAAATGTTGATGAAATTTTCGACAAGCTTACCATGCAGGGGCAATATCCCCGTATATATAGCGATGCTTATATCATGCTGGAATTTATGGGGCATCGGTTAGACCGCGAGGTGGAACGCAATTTTGCTAAAGCTAAAGAGTTCGACTTGAATAATAAGGAGATAACTGAATACATAAACGACCATGTCGAAATGAAGAATGTGCTGAAAAGCACAATGACAGATTTTGACGGTGGATATGTCGTCTGCGGAATAACCGGCAGTGGGGAAATGTTTTCCATGCGCGATCCATGGGGCATAAGACCAGCGTTTTATTATAAAAACGACGAATTTATTGCAGTTGCAAGCGAGCGTCCGGTGTTGCAGACAACATTCGATCTCGAATGTGAGGACGTCTGTGAGCTGATGCCCGGAACCGCATTGCTGGTAAAGCGTAACGGTGATTTCTCAATAGAAGAGATAATTCCGGCAAAAGGAAACAACGCCTGTTCTTTCGAGCGTATTTATTTCAGCCGTGGCAGTGACAGAGACATATACAAAGAACGCAAACTGTTGGGGGAAAGTCTGCATGAGCCCGTTTTGAAAGCCATCGGCTATGATGTGAAACATACGGTTTTCTCTTTCATTCCCAATACGGCGGAGGTCGCATACTATGGATTGCTTACAGGCTTCAAGAGATATGTGAATGAGAGCAAGGTGCGTAGGATACAGGAACTTGGTCATATCCCATCAGAAGAGGAATTAAGGGAAATACTTGGCGATTACGTACGTTCGGAGAAAGTGGCATGGAAGGATATAAAACTCAGAACCTTTATCACAGAGGGAAACTCGAGAAATGACCTTGCCTCACATGTGTACGATATAACATACGAGAGCATTGAGCCGCATGTCGACAACCTTGTTGTCATTGATGACAGTATCGTGCGCGGAACAACTCTTAAGGAAAGCATTTTGAGAATTCTTGACAGGTTGCATCCCAAGAAAATCATCATAGTAAGCAGTGCTCCTCAAATACGTTATCCTGATTATTATGGAATTGACATGGCGCGTCTTGAGGAATTCTGCGCGTTCAGGGCAACAATAGAACTGCTTAAGGAAAGAGGCATGTACAGTCTGATAATGGATACATACAACGCATGCAAGACGGAATTATGCAAGTGCCCGGACGAGATGCGTAACTGCGTGCGCGATATTTATGAGCCGTTTACGGTTGATGAGATAAATAAAAAGATCGTTGAGATATTACGCCCCGCAGAGGTGACGACACCGATAGAATTGGTGTTCCAGTCTATTGACGGATTACATAAGGCAATACCCAACCATAAAGGTGATTGGTATTTCACCGGAAAATATCCTACACCGGGCGGTACCAAATTATGTAATCGCGCCTTTGTGAATTACATAGAGAATGTTTATCAGAATGAAAAGAAATTCTAAAATCATAAGATGAGAAACGTAACTTTAGCTTTGGAGAACGGAATTAAGTTCCATGGAAAATCATTTGGCTATGAAGCACCCATGGCCGGTGAGGTTGTTTTTAACACAGCTATGGTAGGATATCCGGAGTCATTGACCGATCCTTCATATGCCGGACAGATGATAGTACTTACTTATCCGCTTATAGGTAATTATGGGGTGCCGTCATTTGCATATGATGACAATAAACTGCCGTTGTTTATGGAGAGCGACAGAATTTATGCATCGGCAATCATTGTGACAGACTACAGTGAGAGCTACTCACACTGGAACGCGAAAGAGAGTCTTGCGGAATGGCTGAAGCGTGAGCATATTCCCGGAATCACAGGGATAGATACAAGAGAACTTACAAAGGTTCTTCGCGAGCATGGGGTTATGATGGGTAAAATACTTTTTGATGATGAACCGGATAATATTCCGACGGCTATTTATGAAGGAGTGAATTTTGTTGATAAGGTGAGTTGCCGCGATATTATACGTTATAATGAAGGAGCCGGCAAGAAAGTTGTTCTTGTGGATTGCGGTGTCAAGGCAAATATCATAAGATGTCTTATAAACAGAGGTGTTGAGGTTATCCGTGTACCCTGGAATTATGATTATACCGATATGGATTTTGACGGATTGTTCCTTGCTAATGGTCCTGGAGACCCGGAGATGTGTGAGGATGCCGTGGCGGTATTGCGGAAATATATGCAGATGTCACGCAAGCCTATATGCGGAATATGTATGGGTAACCAGCTTCTGGCAAAAGCTGGCGGAGCAAAGACTTATAAATTGAAATATGGACATCGGTCCCACAACCAGCCTGTACGCATGGTCGGTACTGATAACTGCTACATCACGACACAAAACCATGGATACGCGGTTGACGGCAGTACAATAGGGGCTGATTGGGAAGAACTTTTTATTAACATGAATGATGGTTCCAACGAAGGCATCAGACACAAGAGCAACCCTTGGTTTTCGAGTCAGTTCCATCCGGAAGCCCGTTCTGGCTCATTGGATACAGAGTTCCTGTTTGATAGATTTGTAGACACACTAAAGTAAAAAATAAACGGTATGAAGTACGACAATATAAAGAAAGTTTTGCTGTTGGGTTCCGGTGCGCTCAAGATAGGTGAGGCAGGTGAATTCGACTATTCCGGTTCGCAGGCACTTAAGGCATTGCGTGAAGAAGGCGTGGAGACTGTCCTTATAAATCCGAACATTGCGACAGTCCAGACATCGGAAGGCGTTGCCGATCAGATATATTTCCTTCCAGTGCAGCCTTATTTTGTAGAAAGAGTCATCGAGAAAGAGAGACCGGACGGCATATTGCTCGCATTTGGCGGGCAGACTGCATTAAACTGTGGCGTGGCATTATACCGCGAGGGTATTCTTGACAAGTATGGAGTTCAGGTGCTTGGAACATCTGTTCAGGCAATAATGGACACGGAAGACCGTGAGCTTTTTGTTGAGAAACTTAACGAGATAGGCGTCAAGACGATAAAGAGCGAGGCATGCGAGTCAATTGAGGCTGCACGCAAGGCTGCCGCTGAACTTGGATATCCTGTCATACTTCGTGCTGCTTATGCATTAGGTGGTTTGGGCAGTGGCTTCTGTGACAATGAGGATGAGTTGAATCGTCTTGCAGAGAAAGCGTTCTCGTTCTCTCCCCAGGTTCTTGTTGAGAAAAGCCTGAAGGGATGGAAGGAAATAGAGTATGAGGTTGTAAGAGACCGTTATGACAACTGTATCACTGTATGTAATATGGAGAATTTCGACCCTCTGGGAATACATACCGGAGAAAGCATAGTTGTCGCTCCTACTCAGACGCTGACAGACCGCGAAAGCCAGAAACTGCGCTCACTGGCAATAAAGATTATCCGTCATATAGGTATTGTCGGGGAATGCAATGTGCAGTATGCTCTTGATCCGAACAGTGAGGATTACCGTGTTATAGAAGTGAATGCGCGTCTTAGTCGTTCTTCGGCTCTTGCATCAAAGGCAACCGGATACCCTCTTGCGTTTGTGGCTGCAAAACTCGGTATGGGATACGGACTTTTCGAACTGAAAAACTCAATAACCAAAACCACAAGTGTTTTCTTCGAGCCTGCGCTTGATTATGTTGTTTGTAAGATTCCGCGTTGGGATTTGAGCAAATTCCGCGGAGTTGACAAGGAACTTGGTTCCTCAATGAAGTCTGTCGGTGAGGTTATGGCGATAGGACGCACTTTTGAGGAAGCCATTCAGAAAGGCTTGCGCATGATAGGACAAAGCATGCACGGTTTTGTGGAGAACAAAGAGCTGGAGATTGATGATATCGATGTCGCCCTGCGCGAACCCACCGACAAGCGTGTCTTCATAATCTCGAAGGCAATGCATAAGGGATACACCATCGACCAGATACACGAACTCACAAAGATTGACAAATGGTTCCTTGAGAAGCTCAAGCACATCATTGACATAGACGAGCGGATGAAGGCTCTTAAGAATGTGAACAATCTTGATAAGGAGTTGTTGAGAACAGCAAAAATCTATGGCTTCACAGACTTCCAGATAGCACGTGCCGTCGGTCTTGAGGAGGAAGTGGGAAATATGCACAAGGCAATGCTCACTATACGCCAGTTGCGTAAGAACTATGGCATACTTCCGGTTGTCAAGCAGATAGACACTCTGGCGGCGGAATATCCGGCACATACCAACTATCTGTATGTAACTTATTCTGGTGTGGCAAGCGACATTTCGTTCGACCGTGACAATCGCTCCATCATTGTACTTGGTTCAGGAGCTTACAGGATTGGCAGCTCCGTAGAGTTTGACTGGTGTGGTGTGCAGGCGTTGAATACAATACGCCGAGAGGGATTCCGTTCGGTGATGATCAACTACAATCCTGAAACTGTGTCGACAGACTATGACATGTGCGATCGTCTTTATTTCGATGAACTCACATTCGAACGTGTGATGGATATCATCGAGTTTGAAAGTCCGTACGGAGTCATAGTCTCAACCGGAGGTCAGATTCCTAATAATCTTGCAATGAGGCTTGATGCACAGAACGTTCCTATTCTGGGAACATCGGCGAAGGACATTGACAATGCGGAAGACCGTGCCAAGTTCTCCTCTATGCTGACACGCAACAACATCAGTCAGCCGGAGTGGAGTGCGCTTACATCAATGGATGACATAAACAAGTTCATCGACAAAGTAGGTTTCCCCGTACTCGTAAGACCGTCCTATGTGTTGTCAGGTGCCGCGATGAATGTCTGCTCAAATCGTGACGAGCTGGAACGTTTCTTGAAACTTGCCGCTAATGTCTCGGAAGACCATCCTGTGGTTGTCAGCCGTTTCATTGAGCATGCCAAGGAAATAGAGATGGATGCTGTCGCCAATAAGGGAGAGATTATAGCTTATGCCATCTCAGAGCACATTGAGTTTGCCGGAGTACATTCCGGTGACGCCACAATACAGTTCCCTCCGCAGAAACTGTATGTGGAGACCGTACGTAGAATAAAACGCGTAAGCCGCCAGATAGCAAAAGAACTGCACATATCGGGTCCGTTCAACATACAGTTCATGGCACGCGACAATGACATACTTGTTATCGAGTGTAACCTCAGAGCCTCACGTTCATTCCCGTTTGTCAGCAAGGTTCTTAAGCTTAATCTCATAGATCTGGCAACAAAGGTCATGCTTGGAAAGCCTGTCGAGAAGCCCAACAAGAATCTGTTCGACCTCGACTATGTCGGAATCAAGGCATCGCAGTTCTCGTTCAACAGATTGCAGAAGGCAGACCCTGTTCTGGGTGTCGACATGTCTTCAACCGGAGAGGTCGGATGTCTTGGCGATGATACAAATGACGCGTTGCTCAAGAGCATGCTTGCAGTGGGACAGGGTATACCAAAGAAAACAATACTGTTGTCCACCGGAGGTGCAAAGCAGAAGGCGGAGATGCTTGACGCTGCGAAGAAGCTGGTGGAGAATGGATACGAACTGTATGCCACCGGAGGCACTTCAAAATATCTGGACGATAATGGTGTGCGTAATGTCCGTGTCTATTGGCCTTCGGAAGAGGGCAAAGAGCCGCAGGCACTTACACTGCTCCATGAGAAGAAGATAGACATGGTTGTAAATATTCCCAAAGACCTCACACCGCGTGAGCTCACTGACGGCTATAAGATTCGCCGTGCATCCATCGATCTCAATGTTCCACTGGTAACCAACAGCAGGCTGGCAAGCGCATTTATCAATGCATTCTGCACGCTGAAACTCAGCGATATTGACATCAAGAGTTGGGCGGAATACAAATAAAAACATAAAGGATAAAGTGTGTGGTCGGGATGTTTCAATGCATCCTGACCACACTTTTTTTATTCCGAACGGGTCATGATATGCCATCCGTATCTTGTGCTTCACCATAACTTGCCGTTTCCCGATTTTGTGGAAAATGTTGCAGGAAACACATGTAGGAATCGGACGGCAGAATGAAGACAGCGGTGCGGAGTAGGGAAGAAGAACATTCCATAAGGGAAAAAAGCTGTTTTTGCACTATAGTGACCGGTTCAGACTCGCTGAAATTTTAGTGTTCAACAGTCTTCAAATGCTGCTTGAAGAAGTCCATGTAAGTGTTATACCAATCGGCAGGTGTCTCGTGTTTGCACTCTGGATTTACTACGTAATGCTTCTCCTCAGACTTGAAGTTGTTGTAAGGTGCGAAGTTTGTGTGCGGCGGACATACCGGGTCTTGTAGTCCTATTGCCGATATTACAGGGCATGTTACGAGTGTGGCGAGGTTCTTCGTGTCGAAGTAAGAGAGAAACTTGTACATCGTAGCGTTGTCCAGGTCAAGCTTTTCCTGCATAGCACGTGCCGTTGAGGCTGACCAAGAGCCAACTTTGAAGTCGTAATCTGATAAAAAAATAATGTGAGATATTTTAGTTTTATAAAATACAGATAAGGCAAAATTATTTCAATTTATTTGTTTATATCGAAATATTAATGTATATTCGCAAACCAAAGTTTATTTTGGGCTATTAAATTTACTAACTAAAATACGCATACAGATGAAGAAGTACAATTTTAATGCCGGACCGTCAATGCTTCCAAGGGAAGTTATTGAGAATACGGCAAAACAGATTTTAGACTTCAATGGTTCAGGCCTTTCTCTGGCAGAAATAAGTCACAGAGCCAAAGATTTCCAACCGGTCGTTGACGAAGCTGTTGCTTTAATAAAGGAGTTGTTAGAGATTCCTGAGGGATATTCGGTTCTTTTCTTAGGTGGAGGTGCCTCTCTTGAATTCTGTATGGTTCCATATAATTTCCTGAAGAAAAAGGCGGCATATCTCAATACTGGTGTATGGGCAAAGAAAGCCATGAAAGAGGCGAAGTTGTTCGGTGAAGTTGTGGAAGTGGCTTCCTCTGCAGAAGCAAACTATACTTACATACCGAAAGACTGGGAATGTCCTGCAGACGCAGACTATCTTCATATTACGACTAACAACACGATTTACGGTACAGAAATAAGACATGAGCTTCAGGTTCCTGTAAGGATGATTGCAGACATGTCGTCAGACATATTCAGCCGTCCCGTTGATGTATCAAAGTATGATTGTATTTATGCCGGAGCTCAGAAGAATCTTGCAATGGCAGGTGTTACTCTTGTTATTGTGAAGGATGATGCTTTAGGTAAGGTTGACCGCAGCATACCGACAATGCTTGACTACAGAACTCATGTGGAAAAGGGTTCAATGTTCAACACACCGCCTGTGGTTCCGATATATTCAGCCTTGGAGACTCTGAGATGGATAAAGGCACAGGGAGGTTTGAAGATGATGGACAAGTTAGCGCACGAGCGAGCTGAAATGCTATATGCAGAGATTGACAGAAACAAGCTTTTCCGTGGAACGGCAAAAGAAGAAGACCGCTCGCTGATGAATATATGCTTTGTTATGAACGATGAATATAAAGAGCTGGAAAAACCATTCCTCGATTATGCTCTTTCTTGTGGTATGGTCGGAGTGAAAGGTCATCGTTCTGTCGGTGGGTTCAGAGCAAGTTGCTATAATGCCCAAACCATAGAAGGTGTTGAGGCTCTTGTGAAGTGCATGCAAGATTTTGAGGCACAACACTGAATCCTTTTATAAAACAAAAAAAGGGCGGATATGTCACTATCCGCTCTTATAAATTTATAATAACCCATAAATTTAATCGTTATGAAAGTTTTAGTTGCAACAGAAAAACCATTTGCCGCAGCTGCTGTAGATGGTATAAAGAAAGAAATAGAAGGAGCAGGCAATGAGTTGGTGCTCCTTGAGAAATATACGGATGTTCAGGATTTATTGAATGCTGTAAAAGATGCTGATGCACTTATTGTACGTTCTGATAAGGTTAATGCCGCTGTGTTGGATGCGGCGGAAAACTTGCGTATCGTAGTACGTGCCGGAGCCGGATATGACAATATTGACATAGAGTATGCTAAAAAGAAGAATGTTGTTGTGGAGAATACTCCCGGACAGAACTCCAATGCCGTAGCCGAACTTGTTTTCGGCTTGTTGGTATTTGCTTGCAGAAGCTTCTATAGCGGCAAAACAGGAAATGAGCTGAAAGGGAAAAAGATAGGAATACTCGCATATGGTAATGTAGGACGTAATGTAGCACGGATAGCCAAGGGCTTTGGTATGGAAATATATGCATATGACGCTTTCTGTCCTAAAGAAGCCATTGAGAAAGACGGAGTTGTTGCGGTAGACTCTCAGGATAAGCTGTTTACCGATTGTGACATTGTTTCTTTACATATTCCGGCAACACCTCAGACCGTGAAATCAATAAACAAGGAACTGGTAGGCAAGATGAAAAAGAATGCCATCATAATAAACACTGCGAGAAAAGAAGTGATAGACGAAGCCGGTCTGTTGGAAATAATGAAGGTGCGTACTGACTTGAAGTACATAACAGATATAAAGCCAGATGCTGACGCTGAATTCCAGACTTTTGAAGGACGTTACTTCAGTACACCGAAAAAGATGGGCGCACAGACTGCGGAAGCAAACATAAATGCCGGTATTGCAGCGGCTGTACAGATAAATGCGTATTTCAAAGACGGATGTACCAAATTCCAAGTAAATAAATAATGGCAACAATAAAACCATTCAAAGGGATACGTCCTCCAAAAGAACTGGTGGAAAGTATCGAGTCTCGTCCATACGACGTGTTGAGCAGTAAAGAGGCGCGTGAAGAGGCAGGCGATAATGAAATGAGTCTCTATCATATAATCAAACCTGAAATAGATTTCGAGGAAGATATTGACGAATATGATCCGAGAGTATATCAGAAGGCGGCAGATAACTTCAAGAAGTTTATGGACAAGGGATGGCTGGTTCAGGATGATAAAGAAAACTATTATCTATATGCCCAGACCATGAACGGTAAGACACAGTACGGACTTGTAGTAGGAGCTGCTGTCGCTGATTATATGTCAGGACTGATAAAGAAACACGAGCTTACAAGATGCGACAAGGAAGAAGACCGTATGAAGCACGTGCGAGTGTGCAATGCCAATATGGAACCGGTGTTCTTCGCTTATCCTGATAATGCAAGGCTTGATGAGATAATAAAGCGTATCGCACAGAACGAGCCTGAATATGATTTCATAGCACCAATTGACGGATTCAGGCATCAGTTCTGGATTATCAGCAATGAAGATGACATTAGAGCTATAACTGAAGAGTTCGCAAAAATACCGGCTCTGTATATAGCAGACGGTCATCATCGTAGTGCCGCTGCGGCATTGGTAGGAGCGGAATTGGCAAGAAAAGACGAAAATCATACAGGAAATGAGGAATATAATTATTTCATGGCTGTATGTTTTCAGGCTTCTCAGCTCACCATATTGGACTATAACAGAGTTGTGAAGGATCTTAATGGTCTTACGCCAGAACAATTCATCAATGCCCTGTCAAAGAATTTCATCATTGAAAAGAAAGGTTCGGAAACATACAAACCATTGTGTATACATAACTTCTCACTTTATCTTGACGGATGTTGGTATTCTCTCACAGTTAAAGAAGGTACGTATAATGACTCCGATCCCATTGGCGTTCTTGACGTGGATATTTCCACACGTCTTATTTTGAATGAGATTCTTAATATTCAGGATTTGAGATCGGACAAGCGTATAGATTTTGTTGGAGGTCTGCGTGGTCTGGAAGAACTGAAGAAGAGAGTGGATAGTGGAGAAATGAAAGCCGCTCTCGCATTGTATCCGGTATCAATGAAACAGATTATGGACATTGCAGACAGTGGTGCCATAATGCCTCCAAAGGCGACATGGTTTGAGCCTAAACTGCGTTCTGGGCTTGTCATACACAAGTTGTCTTAATGTAACAGAACACAAATTTACGAGATTTATGTCTCATTAATAATGGAGGGGCGAACCGCAATTCGCCCCTCTACAATATCATAAGATGAGTAATATTTCTGACGAGTATAAAACTGTCACATCCGAGGTAGCTGAAGGGTTTTATAGTGAAAAGCGTAGCAAGTTTTTTGCTTTTGTCCATCATGTGACGTCAGAAAGTGATATAAAAAACATAATCGCCGCTTATCATAAGTCACACTATGATGCGCGTCATATATGTTATGCATATGTATTAGGTCCGGATAAAGCTCATTTCAGAGCAAATGATGACGGGGAGCCCAGTAGTACAGCAGGGAAGCCTATACTTGGACAGATAATAAAAAATGACCTGACGGACATTCTTGTTGTTGTCATTCGCTATTACGGAGGTGTTAATCTTGGTACAAGCGGACTTATAGTAGCATACCGTACTGCCGCAGCAGATGCCATTTCGTCGGCAAAGATTGTATCCAAACAAGTTGAAGAGACTGTTAAACTTAAATTCCCTTATGAGTTGACCAACAGCGTTATGAAGATCGTGAAGGAATTATCCGCACGTATCTTATCAAATGAATATAACAATGATAATATGTGTGACATGACTTTATCAGTAAGGAAATCTCAGGCTGAGATTTTGAGAAGCAAATTCAAACATTTGACATTACTTCGTAATCTTGATGTCCGCTAAAATTATCTATATATAAAATGTCTGTTCGCAATACATAAACCACGTTCCAACAGACTTCATCTGTATTTAGTGTTGCTGTAATACCGCCTTCCGCTTTTCCCATATTCAATCCAACTAATCTTCTATATAAACAGAAAGCTTTCATTCAAAAATAAGTATGAAATTTGATAAAAGTGACGGTCGGTTCTGATAAGACATAAGATGTATATTTATGCAAGTGGAGCAGGCTATTTGAATATTTATATAATGTAAAATCGCTGAGAATCGAATAAAAACAAACAATAAAACATCGATCGTCATATACACTGTTTTTAGCATGTAAACATAATGTATTGAATATCAGTATTTTGACTGATATAACACTTACGATATGTTTTTTCAACATACGACAAAGCCTTTTCTGGTATGCGAGAAAGCCTGTATGGACGTGTGAAAGAGAACGTTTGGGAGTATGATACAGTCTCTTTTGTAGTAGGAGAGCGATGTTGTAAGAGGGTTGGAATGAGAAAAATTTATCATGATATAGCAAAATAATATTATTAAGACGGATATAGCTGTATAAGATGTGGGGTAGGATAGGACACAGACTAAAATAATGCTGTTGTAGAAACGTATCCGGAATGTAAAGCCATTTCTATTTTGTGAAAATTATATGTAAAGATTTTTTACTGTCTGTTCTGTATAAATATTCATTCTATTGAGTTATATTTAGATTACATATATGGCTGTATTGAACTTTATAATGCCTCATGACTCTTAACCACTAATCTGCCATCAGACCACCATAGTCTTGTTCTCACTCAATTTATATGCAGTTCATCCGTATTCAGCACAGCTGACTCCCATTTTGCTTCCCGCTTCTTTCCGGTGTAGCCCGCTACATATAAGACAAAACCAGGAACAAATCTGTCTGAAGACAACACGTAATACGGATGAAGTCTGATGACAGGTTCCGGTTAATCATAATAGAAATATGTTCTGTTTCCTTTGATTTATTATATATCCATCACGCATATCCTCTGTTCACAATTATAAATGTTTTATACAGACTTATCAATACTAAGTTTTATAAAACAAACAGTCTGCAGACGTTTTGTAATCACATCTGCAGACCGTCGTACATTTGTTTGTATATTATGTTATGTATCTTACCAAAGATTCAAACGGTTCTCTTTTGGAATAAACATCTTATCAGTGGATTTGATGTTAAACGCATCGTACCACGCGTCAATATGTGGCAGAGCACCGTCTACGCGCCAACATCCAAGAGAATGCGGGTCACTCTTGGTACGGTTTCTGATTTCCTCCGTAGTTATATTTGCAGCCCAGACACCTGCATATGCAAGGAAGAAACGCTGTTCTGGAGTAAAACCGTCAATTGTCGGTAGTTTCTCGTTCTTTGTGGCATTCTTGAACGCATTGAATGAAACCATCAGTCCACCGTGATCGGCGAGATTCTCGCCCAATGTCAGTTTTCCGTTTGCGTTAAGATCTGGAAGTACTTTTATCGAAGAGAAAAATTTATCACACAGTTCCGCACGCTTATTGAACTTCTCGGCATCTTCTGCTGTCCACCAGTCTGTCATATTGCCGTTTTTATCATAGTTACGTCCCTGATCATCAAAACCATGTGTCATCTCGTGACCAATGACAACTCCAATAGCTCCGTAGTTGAACGCATCATCGGCATTCATATCGAAGAACGGAACCTGAAGTATTCCTGCCGGGAAACATATTTCGTTTGTTGTCGGGTTGTAGTATGCATTCACTGTCTGCGGTGTCATGAACCATTCATCTTTGTCTACAGGTTTGCCCGCACGATAGTTGATGTCCCACTTTCTCCAGAAAATCTTGCAGTTCTGTACATTCTCATAATATGACAGATTCGGATCTATGGAAAGACCGGACATGTCTTTCCACTTGTCAGGGTATCCAATCTTGACATAGAAAGAATTGAGCTTGTCAAGTGCCGCCTTTTTGGTGTCCTCGCTCATCCAGTCCTGTTCTCTTATACGTTGTGCCAGAGAAATCTGTAGATTTTCAACAAGTTTTTCCATTCTTGCTTTGGCTGCTGCCGGGAAATAACGTTCCACATACATTTTGCCGAGAGCCTCACCCATCTGGCTTTCAACCTGACTTGTGGCACGTTTCCAACGCGGATAGTTTTCCTTGCGTCCAGACATTGTTTTACCGAAGAAATCGAAATTGGCGGCAATGACATCATCACTTAGATAGTCCACGGCACAAAGGATGACGTCCCATTCCATATATGCCTTGAGCTCATCCGCCGTCATCGACTCTACTATTTTATTGGCTCCGCTGACAAAATCCGGCTGACCTACGACAAGTTCCTTGAAGCATGAATTGTCCACATCCAGCTTGCTCATATAGGCAGACAGCTTTATGGCAGGATAATTGCTTTCAAAGTCTTCAATTGTCATTTTGTTATAATTGGCTGCGACATCCCTCAACTCAGCACGTGACTTTGACACTTTGGCAAGTGCTGTCTCTATTTTCATGATGTTCTCCATTTTCTTTGTGGCTGATTTTTTGTCAAAGCCGAAGAACTGGAACATGCGTATGATGTGTTTTTTGTACGCATCGCGTATGCCGGCTGTCGCAGAGTCATTGTCCAGATAATATTCTTTTTGTCCAAGAAACAATCCGCCCTGGTATATGTTAAGAATATTCATCCTTGAGTTTTTCTCGTCCGCTCCAAATCCGATTCCAAGAGGAATGCCGTATCCGAATGTAGCGTATTTAAATTGTATATCACGTAATGCTGACGTATTAGAGGCTTTCTCAATCTCGTTAATCAGCGGCATTACCGGTTTTACGCCATCCTTATTGCGACGTACAGAATCCATCGCCTGTTTATAGAAATCGCTCAATTTCTGTTCTGTACTGCCCGGTGTGAATGTCTTTGACGCCAGTTCTGCAAGAATAGTGTTTATACGCTTGTTGTTGGCTTGTGCCAGTTGGTCGAAGCTTCCATATCTGGAATATGCAGCCGGTAATGGATTGTTCTTCATCCATCCACCACAGGCAAACTGATAAAAGCTCTCACCGGGATTGGCTGTTCTGTCGAGATTCTCCAAACTAATACCCGATTTAAGCTGTTCTTGAGCAAATCCGAGTAACGGAGCACTTGCTATTACCATAATCGGAATGATTTTTTTGATTTTCATTTTAATTTATATATTATGTTTATGATATTTATAAGGTATGATTAATCGACGTTTTGTATATCCGTAACATTAATACGACAACTTGTTCTGTTCTTCCTCCAGCTTTTCAGACAGGCTCGTCCATGTGTTTTCTTCTTCTTCGAGCAAGCCTTTAAGAGAGGTATATTCTGCTATAAGATTCATATCTGCGGCACCTTCCGGAGTACATAATTTGTCGTTGATTGTTTTAATCTTATTTTCAAGGATTTCGATTCTTTGTTCAGACTCCTTTATTGTTTTCTCTATTCTGCGTATTTTTTTCTGTATTTCCTTGTGTTCTATATAATTGTTCTTTTTTTGTGATGATATTGTGTCTTGCAGAGATTCGCCTGCATTCTGATTCTTTTTGGGTGCTGCAAGCTCGTCAGGAGATTCAATGTCACGCTTGTATAGATAGTCATATATTCCTCCGAGATGTTCTGTAACGCTGCCATCTGCAAATTCATATACCTTAGAGACAAGTCCGTCCAGAAAATCGCGGTCATGACTTACGATAATGGCTGTTCCGTCAAACGCATTGATTGCTTCTTTCAGCACCTCCTTCGACTGCATGTCAAGGTGGTTGGTCGGCTCGTCGAGAATAAGCAGATTAACCGGCTCCAACAGCAATCTTATCATAGCCAATCTGCTGCGTTCTCCACCACTGAGCATTCTTACTTTCTTTTCAGAAGCCTCGCCGCCAAACATGAACGCTCCAAGAATGTTATTTATTTTCAGTCTTATTTCTCCCTTTGCCACATTGTCAATTGTCTCAAAAACAGACAGACTGCCGTCAAGCAGTTGTGCCTGGTTTTGCGCAAAGTATCCTATCTGCACATTGTGCCCTATCTTTAATGTTCCTGAATAGGGAATCTCTCCCATAATACATTTTATCAATGTGGATTTTCCGGAACCGTTACGTCCTACAAACGCTACTTTCTCACCGCGTTTTATAGTAAATGTAACATTTTCGAAAACGGTGTGTGTGCCGTATTGTTTGCCTACTTCATCACAGATTACCGGATAATCGCCGCTGCGAAGACAAGGCGGAAACTTCAGATGCATGGATGACCTGTCAACTTCATCTATCTCAATAGGTACGATTTTCTCAAGTTGCTTTATACGACTCTGGACCTGCACCGCTTTTGTCGCCTTGTATCGGAAGCGCTCGATGAAATCCTTTATGTCCGCAATCTCTTTTTGCTGGTTTTCGTATGCACGTATTTGCTGTTCCCGTCTTTCCGCACGCAGTTTTATGTATTCATCATATTTTACCTTGTAGTCGATAATCTTGCCGCATGATATTTCCAGAGTCCTGTTTGTCACATTATTTATGAATGCCCTGTCGTGACTTACAAGTATTACAGCTTTACTGCTTTGCTGCAAGAAACGTTCCAGCCATTGTATGCTTTCAATGTCAAGATGGTTTGTCGGCTCATCAAGAAGCAGGCAGTCAGGTCTGCTCAATAATATCTTCGCCAACTCAATGCGCATGCGCCATCCACCGCTGAATTCTGAGGTAGGGCGGTCAAAATCAGATTTATAAAAGCCAAGACCGGTAAGTATTCTTTCTATCTCAGCTTCATAGTTTTCTCCTCCCAACATGAGATATCTGTCATGTTCCTGAGTATATTTATCGACAAGGGCAATGTATTCATCGCTATCGTAATCGGTGCGTTCCGTAAGTTCCTTGCTCATCGCATCGATTTTATCTTTCATGTTTATAATGTCGGAGAATGATTTTCTTGCCTCATCTCTCACTGTAGTGTCATCCTGCAATATCATTACCTGTGGAAGATAACCGATTCTCATGTCCGATGAAATTGATATTTTACCGTCTGTAGGCTGTTGCTGACCACAGAGTATCTTCATTAGAGTGGATTTTCCGGCTCCATTTTTTCCTACAAGCGCAACTTTGTCATTATCGTTTATTACAAATGACGCATCTTGAAAGAGAGGTTTTATTCCAAATTCTACTTTTAATTTTTCTACAGAAATCATTTTATATGATATTTAAACATGCAAAAGATAATGAAAGATGAGTGCGACAGCAAGGAGGGAAAACTGAGTTTTACCGGACTTGATACTGCCGAATCGAATCTTATCTTATGCAAAGATGATGCAAATGAGCGGAAAGCGAGCTTGCTCTTAATTTCCCCGAGTGTAGCTTATCTTATACAAAGATAATGCAAACGAGCGGAAAGAGAACTTGCTCTTAATTTCCCGATTGTAGCTTATCTTATACAAAGATACAAAATTTCAGATATTATATACTCAAAACATATTATATATGAGATACATGCATACTGAATATTATAACTGTTCATAAAAACGCCTGATCTTGATATATGTGATCAGGCGATATTTATTAATAAACTATTGTTCTATTATTCGTCTCATATTAAATTCTTGTATTTTACCATCCGGACTGACTTTGGATAGGATTCTGAAATTGTGACGTTCTGTTGTTTCATCCGTATATTGAATGTCTTGAATTGCATTGAATTCTACGGTGTATTCGTATTGTTGTTCACCAATCTCCTTTTTCGATATCTTATAGTCTCCATTTGTATGCCAGTCCATGTGTGATACGTTACTCTTATAAATTTTGTTCATAAAAGAAAGTACATCCATGCGGGTCGCCCCCTGTTTACCCAAGAATGATGTCAGGACCGGATTGACGGAGTCTGACAGTGTGTTTTCATCTTTTGTGTTAAGACTTTGAAAGAAATTCCTGAAAATCATATCAATCATTATTTCTTCCTCCGGCTGCACTGTTTGAATCTTTATTTTCCTAATACAATCGGAAGCCTCATCATAATATTCGCCATTTGGCTGGTTTTGTATGTAAGTTTCGTACGATTCTATTGTATTTGATTGTTTAGCAGCAAGCCAATCGATTGAGTCGATTTTATGAACTGCTATGTTCTTATATTGAGAGTTTGGATATTCTTTAAGATATTGCTCCAAAGCACTTTTTGAATTGCTTACAATTGCATTTGTCCATGCGATGTTTGCCTCCTGCAATTCATTGAGCCGTTTTTTTATCATTAATATATGCTCTGTAGGAGCATCCGTGTCAGAATATGTCTCTATATATTTCTCTAAAACAGATATGTCACTGCTGGACAAGGCGAATTCGTACTCGCTTTTTTCCTTGTTTATATCATTTTGATTATTGTATATATATACTGCCGTAGCAGCTATCGCAATCAACAAAACAATTCCGGCAAAAACGGCAATAAGAATGTTTCTCTTATTTTTATTACCACCGGTTTCTATCTTATTTTCTATTGCAGATTTTTCTGATGTATTCGGATGATGGCACTCAGGGCAGCTCTCCTGGCTTGAAAGATATCTGCATCCGCATTGAGGACATACGGTTATGTTTCCAGATATTTCAACTCCACAAAACGGACAGCATGGTGCTTTGTCGCTTACATCATGACCACACTCCGGACATTTTATTACTGACATCTCGTATGAATTTAATGTTTAAATCTTATTTCTCTCAAACTGTGCTTGCCCATGAACCTGCTTTTATCTACATATCCGTTTACACCGTCAATATGCCCTTTTCCGGTGTATTGCCACATGGTGTAATCCCGGTCGTCTTTAAGCACCGGCTCTCTTTCTGTATATTGGGCTATCATTATTTTGTAGTCATTTATTTTCCCGGCAAGATAATTATTATAGAAATTGGTAAAAGTGTATAATAATGGTTTTTGTTTATATGCAACCTCAACCATTTCAAGGAACTTAAACAGAGAATCACAAAATTCCTTTGTAGAAAGACCGCTTTTCGTTTCAATGTCTATCATCGGTATCAAGTCCTGATCGTCGGGTCTGCATTGAGTCATGAAATTTTCCAATTGTTTTGCCAATTCTGTCTTAGGACGGAAGAAGTGATACGAGCCGACTTTTATACCGTGTTTTTTTGCAAGTTCAATGTTGTATTCATATTTTTCATCAATGTTGTCGCCTCCTTCTGTAGCTTTAAGATAGACATACGCCATTTTCTTGTTATTTCCTACAGTTTCCCAAAAAACTTCTCCCTGATAATGGCTCATATCAATGCCATGTATATGTGTGCATGTGTCTTCACATTGCACATTTTCAGTATAAAACTCCTGAGCCGATGCTGTTGTCGGCAGGACAATATATAAAAACAGAATAAAAGATAAAACAGAATATACAGTCTTCATGATTGCAAAGTTAATAAAAAGGGAATAGAGTATTGGTTTGTCAATTGTAATTTTACAAATATTAATATATCCGGATGACTGTGTATGGTCTATTCTTCTATTTCAGATAAACTGTTTGCCATTCTGTTAATCAGATTACTAATTGTTTCAAGAGGAGCATAATTGATATATTTCATAGAATGCCATATGTTATTGCGCAACAATACAGAATTGTTATGTAGAATTCCGCTTTTGCTTTGTCGGAAGTGCCACTCCAACTCTGAATCATTCTTGATTATATTATCCAATGCCTTTAATGCTCTGTTGTATGCTATTCTGTCTATATTGTGCACAAATGGAACTTCCTGCATATCGAAGCATAGAGTCGTGATAAGAATGCTGCCTTCATACTGTGCCATTGCATGTAGTTTCAGATATTGCAACCAATGTTCCAATTTCACAAAATCCACCTTATCTCCTTTGTTTCTTAAATATTTGCCGATAAGCAGCAGGTTGTTGTATGCTATTCCGTGAGTAAGAATCTTATTTGTGTTATATATTATAATATTTAGCAGGTCTAATGTTTCAATGGACGTGTCAATAGAATGCAATTCTTTGTGTCTTAGATTTGCCAGTCTTTTATTTAAAAACATGTTATTCAAATCAGAACGCGGAATGCAGACTTTCTCGTTTGTTGTTTCGTTAATGTCTATATTATAAGTTTTGAAAAATCCGTATACCGTTTCATAAGGAATATTTTCATAATTACAATTCTTCATTCCTTTTATGGCTACAGATATGACGTTCTGTGATATTATTATATTTAATAATTTGTTCCATTTGAATATGGACATAGGTTCAAATGGTTCTGTATCATTAAATGCCCCAGAACGTATAGCACGAAGAAAGTTTCTTTTTATGATATCCATTTTAAAACTACAGTGCGTTTATATATCCGTATACGGATGATGATTTTATAATTATATATCAGTTGCGGCAAGCATATGTATACGTATGTATTTCTTATGTTATATTATGAGCCATGGTACAAATATATTGAATAATTTCGAGCTTTCAATAACTTGTCCATTGTTTTATACATACTTTTGTATTTGAACAAAATACGGCAAACTCTTTATTTCTTATTATATGACGCAGGAAATCTGAAATATATGCATAACAGTGCAAACACCCCCAATGCGTATGGATAATATAGATAAGGCATTATGTCTATTGGATTTATCCGTGCAAGATTCGCAACTGTCAGTATTTGTGCGCCATATGGAATTATGCCTTGCATGCAGCATGAGAAAGTGTCGAGAATACTTGCTGTTTTTCTATTGTCAACGCCGTATTTCAGACTTATTCTTCTGGCAATGCCTCCCACCGTTATTATTGCAACCGTATTATTTGCCGTGCAGATATTTACGGCTGCGACCATTATTCCGATTACTAATTCAGCTCCTCGTTTGCCGTGTATGTGTGATGTGATTTTACTTATGATATATTCAACACCTCCGTTTTTATTTACGATTTCGAAAAGTCCTCCGGCAAGCATTGTTATAATAATCAGTTCGCTCATTGATTGAATCCCTGTTCCCATTGACGCGAACCAGCCGAATATGTCATACGAACCATTAATAATTCCTATTATTGCTGTCAGGATAAGTCCGACCATAAGTACTACTATCACGTTTATTCCCAGTAATGCCGTAATAAAGACAGCCATATAGGGAAGTATCTTGGAGAATTCTGTGTGAGAAACAACCGGTGGCTTGTTTATGTCAAAGCCCAGAATAATATAGACAATGAAGATTATAAGCGCGACAGGAAACACAATGTATGAGTTTGCCCGGAACTTGTCTTTCATATTACATTCTTGAGAGCTTGTTGCAGCAACGGTAGTGTCTGAAATGAAAGACAGATTGTCTCCGAAGAACGCTCCTCCAATTACAATTGCAACCATGAGATTTATATTTACTCCGGTTGTCTGTGCCAAGCCTATTGCAATCGGAGTCAGAGCAACTATTGTCCCAACACTCGTTCCTATTGACAAGCTTATAAAACAGGTTGAAATAAACAATCCGGCAAGAATCATATTGTCAGGTAATACTGACAGCATGAAATTTACAGTAGCGTCAACGCATCCTATATCTTTTGCTGTATTGGCAAATGCACCAGCCAACATGAATATCCATATCATTAACATTATGTTCTCCGTGCTGGCTCCTTTGCTGAATACACGTATCCGCTCATTCAGATTCCCGTGGCGGGATGAAATGATTGCGTATATTCCGGAGATGAGAAACGCAGTGCTTATTGGAACTTTATAAAAATCCTGAGCTATGATTGATGTTACCAAATAAATTAATATAAAAACAATCAATGGACTCAGGGCAATGATACCGTTTTTATTATTCATATCTACTATAATTGAGTCCTACGATAGAACTCCATGTTTTCTTTTGTCAGCAATTCTATCGGCATATAGTTCACTGGCTGTACTTTTTCTTTCAAGACTACGGCTTTAAATAATGTATCGACACAGTTGAATCCCTGCTGATACCCATGTTGTGCAATAAGAAAAGAAATGCTTCCTTCCTTAAGGCACTTAGCGTTTTTTGCCACCATGTCGTATCCCATAATCTGTACGTTGCGTATATTGTTTCGTAAAAGATATTCTCCAACGATATGAGCTTTTGAATTAAGGGTTATACAATGATGTATCTGGGGATGGGCATCAAAGAACTCCTTCAATATTATGTCATATTTTCTTTTTGTACTTTTAAATGGAATCTGTAGCTCAACTATTTCTATATTTGGATAGTGATCCTTCATGTAATGTCTGAAGCCTACTTCTCTGTTACGCTGCTGTTTGCTTGTTACTTGTCCGTTTTTTACCTGTTTCAAAAGCATTATTTGTTTCTCTTCCGATGCAATGAGCATAAGCATTTTTGCGGCAAAATATCCGCTGCAGAAAGAGTCTTGACCCCAAAATGAAAGAGGCTTAAGGTCCGGCATGTATGAGTCTAACAATATAAATGGAATCTGTTTGTCATGAAGCGAATCGGTGAATACTTTTGTGACATCCAATTCTACGGGAACTATTATCACACCATCCGGATTCTGTTCTATACAATTTTTATATTGTTCGATGAAAGAATCGTTATTAAAACGCTCATAATACATGATTTTTACATCGATGTGAAAATCACGTCTTGTTTCTATAGCTTTCTGCGCACCTTGTTCTATCTCCTCCCAATATGCTTCTGATTCATGAATCGGCATCAGTAAATAAAATGTGTACGATTTGTTATATGCCAATGCGCTTGCATATACATTAGGATGATAATTCATGTTTTTAAGCGCCTTCTCGACTTTTTCCCTTGCGGACTGCGATACATTGGCGCGATTATGCAATACTCTGTCTACTGTTCCGACTGATACTCCCGCAATCTCAGCGATATCTTTTATCGTAATTTTTTCACTCATATAATATGACTGGAAATACACTGCAAATGTAATAATAATAAATGAGTCATTAACATTGTGTATGTATATTTTATTCAAATATTACATATAAGCTGTCGTTTTTAGTAATTATTTTTTTTATATCGCCACATTTTGTTTACCTTTGCTTTATGACGAATTCAAACAGTAGTTTTATTCAATGTTGTTTATGAGAAAAGGAATCGGAACCTTTCTGTTGCTTTTTATAATATGTATTTTCATCTTTTTTTCATGCTCCAGACCTGAAAACCGGAACATGACAGATAAGTTGAACACAATTTCCTATGAATATCACTACCGAAATATCGATACTTCGTTAGTATATGCCCAACGTGCATACAATGCTTCCAAATCAATGGATTACAATGCGGGAGAAGCCGAGGCTCTTAACAATCTGGCTTTTGTATATATGGCAAAAATGGATTATGACAAGGCTTATGATTTACTGAACAAAGCCCAGCAGATAACTGATAATCAGATTGAATTGTTGGTCTCTGATGTACAGTTCATGAGATTATGTCAGAGACAATCTAAAAATAAGGATTTCTATTTCTATCGCGAGAGCGCTCTCTCAAGGATGAAGCGCATAGAAGAAGAGTATGCGGGCTTGAGCGAACGCGAACATCAACGTTATGTTTATGCCCAAAGCGAATATTCCATAGTATTGTCTGCTTATTTATACTATATTGGTCTGACAGACCTGTCCGTCAGTGCTATTGAAGGTATTAATCCGAATGGTGATATCGTAGAGGACACAGCACAGTTATTGAATTATTATTATAACATCGGGTCAGGTGGTATAATAAAAAGTGATTCTGAAAAAAGTATATGTCAGGCGGAGTTCAACTATCTTATGAGGTGTTATCTTTTGTCACGACAATACAATTATCCATACTGGGAGGCAAATTCATTACAGGCGATAAGCGAGCATCTTATAAATAAGGAAAACAGAGGATTCATTATAAAAAACAATCCACAGGAAATAGATTTTATAAATGTGGATAAGATGCCGGACTCTCTTTTAGCCGGCAACATCGCAAGACGCTCATTGCTTTTATTCGAGCAATATGGAGACGTGTATCAGACTGCGGGTGCCTATCGCACGTTGGGAGAATGCTATCTTTCAATAAATGATTATGGTTCGGCATTGATTTGTCTCGATAATGCACTACATAAGAATATCGCGATAAACAAAGCTCCTGATCTTGTCGCTTCCATAAGAGAGCAGTTGTCGTTGGTTTATGCAGCGATTGGGGACAAAAACAAGAGTTTTCAAAATCGCCGTATCTATCTTGAGATGCAGGAAAAAACCAGGCAGGACAGACAGTTGGAAGCCAGGGCAGAGCAGTTAAGCAAGTCTTCGAGACAACTTAATATCATGCTTGGTGCTGTTGTTTTGATGATAATACTTGTGATTATTCTTCTGTTTATATTCAACTATCTGCGTCGTAAAAATGAAAATAAGTATTCTGTCAGTGGTTTTCTGCGTCCTTTGGAGGAATGGAAACATAAGAATGAATTGCAGGAAAAGGAATTCAACGAACGTTTTGAAGAATTGAATGAACAGATTGAAATTGCAAAGCAGCAGCTTCTGTCAAATAAAAAACGTAATCTTGAGCAACGTGCCAAAATATCATTGGCAAACGGAATACTGCCTCTTATAAACAGAATGGAACATGAGGTAAAGAAACTTATGGCAACGAACGAGACTGAGGCAGTAAGAAAAGAACGTTATGAATACCTTTCAGAAATAACTGATATAATAAACGAATACAACGATGTGCTCACACGCTGGATACAAATGAACCGCGGCGAACTAAATCTTCACATCGAAAGTTTTGAACTTCAGAAAGTTTTTGACATCGTGTCAAAAAGCCGCATGGAATACAGACTGCGTGGCATAGACTTTGTCATAAAACCGACTACGTCTGTTGTCAAAGCCGACCGTGTGCTTACTCTGTTCATGATAAACACTATGGCGGAAAATGCAAGACGTTTCACTCCGCCTGGAGGACGCGTTGTTATAGACAGCCGGTCGGGGGATGATTTTGTTGAAATTTCAGTCACTGATACCGGTTGCGGAATAGAACATTCGAAACTGGAGCATATTTTCAGCCATAATTTATTTGAAAGCAATAGGGAAGATGCTGTCAAATCCGATGCCGGAAAACGTACTCACGGATTCGGACTGATGAATTGCAAAGGAATAATAGACAAATATAAGAAAATAAGTTCTCTTTTCAGTGTTTGTACAATAGCGGCAGAGAGCGAGCCCGGCAAGGGCAGCCGTTTCTATTTCCGGCTTCCTAAGGGAATGATGCGCGTTATCATAACCATTATGATGATTTCATGTCCGGCACTGTCATTCTCAATGAGAAATGCGAATTTACGCTTGGCTTCATCATTCTCTGACAGTGCTCATGTTGCAAATCTGAATGAAGATTACCATAAAACGCTTGTTTATGCAGACAGCTGCATCAAACATCTGAACAAGTATTATTTAAGTCAAAAAAGCGGAGGACGTGACACTATGAAAGTATATTCTGACGCAATGTATCCTCCTGCAGAACTGGTATGGTTCTATGAAAGCCTGCATACAGATTATAATGTCATACTGAATATCAGGAATGAATGCGCCATTGCAGCTATGGGATTGTATGAATGGGACCTTTATGAATACAACAACAACGCATACACAAAACTTTTCAGAGAGAGGAGCGCTGACAGCACTATATCTGACTATGTACATGTCATGCAGGAATCAAGAAACAATAAGAACGTGGCGATTATCATGTTGTCATTTTTATTCATCATGATATTCCCGGCATACTATTTCTTATACTATCGTCACAGGATATATTACAATCTTTATGTAGAAAGCATTGTGTCTATAAATAAAGTTCTATTATCGGATGTTACACCGGAGTCGAAGTTGGAACAAATAAATGACATCTGGAGTAAGTGTAATAAATTTTCTGTCATGAACACGCGTCTGCAGATGCTTGACGGTGTCGTGAACCAGATAAAACAAGCTTTACGTCAGAAAATAAACCTCATTTCCGAGAAACAGACTGACCTTGAGTATGCCAAAGACGAACTTCAAAAAAACGAACTTGAGAATTATAAGATGCACATAAGTAATAGTGTTCTCGACAATTGTCTCTCTACTCTGAAACACGAGACAATGTATTATCCATCAAGAATAAAACAGCTTTTAGAGGGCAGAGACGGCAATCTCCTTGCAATTAACGAGACCTTGTCTTATTATAAAGAACTGTATACCATTCTCAGCACACAGACATTGCGCCAGATATATGTCAGCAATGCGGTAGACTATCAGATAGTAGGTTACATGTTCGACATACTGAAAAAACTGAATGGGGGCGTCAGACCGGATATAACCTTTGATGATTATAATGTGAGATATGTTCTTGTAAAGGTCTTTATGACATCAATGAGACTCACTGAAAAACAACTCGCCGACTTGTTTTCTCCTCTTACGTGCGACATTCGTTTCTTGCTGTGTAAGCAGATAATACGTGAGGTGGGGGAGATTACCAACGCACGTGCATGTGGAATTCAGGCTGTCGGCGGAGACAACGGAAGTACAATTATAGAAATAATACTTACAAAATCGATATGGACAAATTTAAAGTTATAATAGTGGAAGATGTGCCTTTGGAACTAAAAGGTACGGAAGGTATATTACGTAATGAGATTCCTGAGGCGGAAATAATCGGAACGGCAGATAACGAGCAACATTTCTGGCAGCTTATAAAAAAACAGTTGCCCGATCTTGTACTGCTCGATTTGGGACTTGGCGGTTCCACCACCGTCGGTGTAGAGATTTGCCGTCAGGTTAAGGACCGGCATCCTGGTGTGAAAGTGCTTATCTTCACGGGCGAGATACTGAATGAGCGCTTATGGGTAGACGCGCTTGATGCAGGATGCGACGGTATTATATTGAAGAGTGGGGAATTGCTTACACGCAGTGATGTCGCAAGCGTTATGGATGGCAAGAGAATGGTGTTCAACCAGCCGATCCTCAATAAGATTGTAGAACGGTTCAAGACCACTATAAACAATCAGATATTCAGGCAAGAAGCACTTATACAATATGAGATAGACGAATATGACGAACGCTTCCTCCGTCATCTTGCTCTTGGTTACACAAAGGAGCAGATCGCTTCCCTGAAAAACATGCCTTTCGGCGTGAAAAGTCTGGAAAAACGTCAGAACGAGCTGATACAGAAATTATTTCATAACGGAAACGGAGGTATCGCCGTCAATGCCACACGTCTCGTCGTGAAGGCTCTGCAATTGAGAATCATAGATCTTGACAATCTCATGCCTGATGATGATTGACACGACAAATATAAAATAAAGCGTATGAGAGACAAGACTGACAAGATAATATCGTGGATGGCATTGTCTGTGCTGATATTGCAGATTATGCTTTTTATTCTGTCGTGGATAGTTACGGCAACCAATCCGGATCTTAAAGTGCGTTCTTTGCTTAGCGGGGAAGGCGTGAGGTGGTTTATCGGTGCTTATGTAGACAACCAGAGTAATTTCGTACTTGTATGGTTATTGCTGCTGTCAATATCGTTCGGGGCAGTCAGGCAAAGCGGCTTGCTCTCATCTGTCAGGAATATCCGACGGCTCGGATTCCGTGAGCGACTTGCCATCCGGTTTGTGTCCATAGAGTTGGTATTGTTCATTATAGTGCTGTTCTTGCTTACATGCGTTCCTCATGCGGTCTTGCTGAATGTGGCGGGAGATATCTATCCGGGCAGTCTTTCTATGGGATTTGTGGCATTGCTTTCATTCGTTTTGTGTACGTTTGCCATAACATATTATAATGTAGTGGCAAACAGAATCTCTCTTAGCGGTATATTCGGGTTGCTCACTGCCGGTGTGTCTTCCGCGTCTCCGTTTTTTGTGCTGTTTCTCCTTGTCTCGTGTCTTTATCACTCCATTTGTTTTGTGTTCTTTCTATGACGGTTTGCAAAGATTCATATTATCATAATTCTAATTTGGCTTATTCCGCATCCGGCATGCTTTCGGTCATCTTTTTTGTTTTATTATGTTCTGTATGGATATAGATGGAGCACATGCAAATATCCGAAAATATATATAGGAAAAGTTTAAGTATTAATCGTGGCAACTTGTAAGACAAAATGTCTGCAAATATATATGGGTTGCCCATATATATTTACAGACATTATAAGAATACTCCGAATGCAATTCAGATATTAGTGAGGAGTGTTGAAATAATTCTCAATGAACTTCTCCAACTTTTCTCCACGCAGTCCGGTAGCTATGATTTTGGCATTCCGGTCCACTACGATTGTGTATGGGATGGCTGTCACGTTATATTCCTTGGCAGCATAGCTTTCCCATCCTCTGAGGTCGGAGAGATGAGTCCACGACAGGTTGTTGTCTGTGATGGCTTTTTCCCATGCGTTGTAGTCTGAATCAAGCGATATGCCGATGATTCCCAGACCATGGTCTTTATATTTGTTATAGATGTCCACCATTAAAGGCATCTCAGCCCGGCATGGTCCGCACCAGCTTGCCCAGAAATCGATTATGTTTATCTGATTCTTGCTTATCTCGCTTTTCAAGGATACACTGTTTCGTTGCAGGTCACCAAGTTCTATGTCTGCAAGTGTCGGAGCCGATACTTCTTTCTGCTCCTTCTCAGCATTCTCCGGTTTCCCACCATGCTTTATCTGACATGAAAGCAACAAGCACATTGCCGTCGTTGCCACACATAAATTACGGAATATTCTCATATGATTATTTTATTTTCAGTTTATACCAGATACTGTGAACTTATGCTTTCGTTGTTTATGACACGTCTTATTGTCTCTGCAATCATGTCGGCTACAGAAAGCTGTTTCACCTTCGCACAACGGTTTGAGTAAGGGATGGAGTCTGTGAATACAATCTCCTCGAGTGCCGAATCCTGCACACGCTCAGAAGCGGGACCGCTCATGACGCAGTGTGACGCACACGCTCTTACGCTCTTGGCTCCAGCCTCTTTCATGATGTCAGCAGCCTTTGTTATTGTACCGGCGGTGTCAACCATATCGTCCACTATTATAACATTCTTGTCTTTTACATCACCGATAATCTGCATGCTTTCCACCACATTGGCGCGTGCGCGTGTCTTGTTGCACAGAACGAGCGGGCAACCGAGATACTTGGCAAATGTGTTCGCACGTTTTGAACCGCCTACGTCTGGAGACGCTATAACGAGATCCTTCAGATGCAGACTCTGAAGATACGGCAACAGTACGCCTGAAGCATAAAGATGGTCGACCGGTACATCAAAGAAACCCTGAATCTGGTCAGCATGGAGGTCCATTGTTATAAGCCGGTCAATACCTGCCGCACTCAAGAGATTAGCTACAAGTTTTGCACCGATGCTTACTCTTGGTTTGTCCTTGCGGTCCTGTCTTGCCCAGCCGAAATATGGTATTACTGCGATAATCTGTCGGGCAGACGCTCTTTTTGCTGCATCAATCATCAATAGCAGTTCCATCAGATTGTCTGAATTCGGAAATGTGCTTTGTACAAGAAAGACATCGCGTCCGCGAATGGATTCCTCATAGGAAACAGCGAACTCTCCATCAGAGAATCGTGTTACCAACAGATTGCCTAACGGGCAACCTAAGCTTGAGCAGATTTTTTCTGCAAGGTATCTCGTGCTTGTGCCGGAGAAAACCAAAAAAGAGTTTTTTGCACTCATTTCTTTTTTATTAATGATGTATATAAATTAACTGATTATCTTCCTTAGACGTTCAAAGTGGTTTATCAATTCTTTATAGTCATTCTGGTTGTGTATGTCGAATCTGTTCCACAAGTCACCGCATATTACAACGCCTCCGAATCCAAGATCTCTGGCAATCTGCAGATTGTCCGTGTTCATTCCGCCGAGTGCATAGACTTTCTTGTCTATCAGTCCGTTGTCTGCGGCTTTCTCCAGATCGTTCATTGTGAAATCTGATTTCTGCTCCGGCTCTGACTGGCTGTCAAAGATATTTCTCAGAAAAACATAGTTTGACTGTTTCTTCATTTCCTTCAGCTGTTCGAGTTTCGTGCATGTACGGCTGATATGTCCTTTGTAGTTGAGAGGCGGTGTGAGGGTAGGTGTGTCTATATGAATACCGTTAAGCCTGTATTCTTCTTTCAGATAGAAGTGGTCGTGAACAGTTATCTTGTTATAGAAGTCCTCAGGTATGAGTGAGAGCAGACGTTCTGAGTAAACAGGTGAGGTTAGTGGTTTGTAAAGATGCAGATTGTCCATCCCTTCTTCAAAAAGAGTAACAAGAATTTTATCTTCTTCTACGAAGAATGTGGATTTTGTCATGATAATTAACTTCATTGCCTGTTTCTTTTGTGTTGCAAAATTATTAATTTTCTGCCAAACTTACAATCATATTATATGATAAAATCCAAACGGCTCTATATTTTTGTATTGATTGACCGGTATCTGCCGTCAGTCATCATCAGTGTTCCGTGCTGATGTTATGTATATTTGTTCACTTTTTCATCGGATGTGCGGCGGACCGCATTGAGAAATAGTGTAAGACAGTTGCCTCTCGGCTCATTTCTTTTTATGAGTGTCCTGCCGCTCAAATCTTATTTTTATGTGGTTGAAACCCATAGAATGCATGATATTGTGGAATTGCGTAACCGCATTCTGTTCGGCGCTTCTTATGTTCGACTCTGTGAGGCAGCGTCTCATCATGATGTCTTTCGCCTTTTGATAAAGTGCAGCCCGTGCCTGATGGCTCCATTTTCCGCTTTCAAGAAACGCTCTGGTACGTGTCTCGTCAATGAAATCATCGTCAAGCAGTCTTATTGGCGGAAGTGTCACAACGACCGAGTCGCCTGATGTCCTTATCCAGTTTTTTCCGGTTTTATGCAAATCAATCCCCAGACGAAGTGTCCCATAATAGATTCTTACCAGTTGGTCGTCCCCGAACAGACCATGCCTTACGGTGTCAACTATCTCCTCATCGCTGACTGCCAGAAACTCCCACTCGCCAATATCTTTTATCGATTCTATCAGATTTGGTGTTATGTCTATTTTGTTGTTTGTGTATATATCCGCACTGTTGTCTTTTCCGCAATGAATTATCGCGGTTATGATTATCAGCAAAATTACCACACCTCCTGCTGCAAGCAGCCATGGAGCCATTGTCGTACTGATTATGTGATTTATGAATTGTCTTATGCTGTTATTCTTATTTTTCATTGTGTCACATTCTTGTTTTCAATTAACGAACTGATGTCTTCCCGGGTGAAATCCTTTCTGAATGTTATCGTAATGTCGCTTTCTTTATATCCCATTTGCTTTATCAGTGGAATCAATGTGCGTGCCGCACTTTCTCTTGCCATGTCTGTAAGTCCCATGTTCGGTATATCCGCCACTATAGCCTGCCGTCCCTGCCTTTCATAGTCAGACAGTTCCTCGTCACTGAAACGCCGCCGTGTAAAAGCCACATATTCTTTGATTTCGTCGTGGTTGACTGTTGTGCCGGTTATGGTTATTTTAGGATCAGGCAGAATAATATTTATTTTGCCGTTCGATTTTTCCACATTCGCATCCGAAAATCCTTCAAAGTCTATGTACGCTTTCACTGTGGCGTCGATAGGTATTGCTATCTTTCTTTTGCCGAGAGGAAGGTCTATGTCATATTCTTTCTTGAAGAACTTACCTTTAAGGCTTATTTTGTCGTCGTGCGTTATAATCTTATGTATATGATATTCTGTAGTGTAAAGACGCGAACATTTCTTTATCTGCATAATAAGCATCGGGATTGTATCAACAGTCCCGGTTGATGCTGCCGTCTTTTCTTTCCTGCATGAAGAAAAAAATGCAGCAGTAAATAGCATCAGAATAATTAATGTCTTTCTCATTCGGGTATATATTTTTTGTATGGCAAAGATAATGCAAGGCGAGTGCAACTGCAAGATGTGGAAACGAAGTTTTACCAAACTTGACACTGCCGAGCCGCCGCTTGTCTTATGCAAAGACAATGCAAACGAGTGGAAAGAGAGCTTGCTCTTGATTTCCCGAGTGCCGCTTGTCTTATGCAAAGACAATGCAAACGAGCGGAAAGAGAGCTTGCTCTTTATTTCCCGAGTGCAGCTTGTCTTATGCAAAGATATAAAAAAAACGTCAAATTGGTTTGTTATATCAATTATTTTGACCGACTTGTTAAACCATTGGTGATTTGCGACGTCATATTATCAAAATCGTACGATTATGACAGGAATAAGAACTTATAAAATTTTAATTGATATGAGAAAATATGTAATGGCTTTAGCGTTGTTTCTTTGCATTGGAAACACATGCTTGATGGCACAGACAAAACAGGACAGGAAGATGCCCGACAAGTCGGAAATCATACAGAAACGTACTGACCGCATGGCAGAGCGTTATGGACTGGATGAGAATCAGAAAAAGGAGTTGCTTGAGTTGAATAAGCAATATGCGGACAAGATGTTCATGGGCGGACGTCCCGGACGTGGAAACAGACCACGTCGTGCAATTGGCGGAGACTCACTGAGTATGAGGAAACGCCCGGATAAGGCTCAGATTGAGGAGATGATGAAAAAGATGAAGGCTACGCGTGAGGCTTATAATAATGGTCTGAAGAAAATAATGAATGACAGCCAGTTCTCTAAATACGAAGAGGAGCAGAAGAAAATGATGCAACGCCGTCCGCGAAATAATAATCGTGGAAACCGTTAAAAATGCATTAAGAATATTTTATTTCAACATTTGTTCATAATTAATTAGTTAGGTTAGATTTTGCCATTTGCCTGTTTCCCTCTTAAAGGTAATGGCGGTGACGTTGTCCTTAAACTTATCGAGCAACGTCACTTTTTATTTTATGTCCTGAATTTATTATCATCGAATTCTATCGTATCGGTCAATTTAGAATCGCTGACTGTAATGTCGGCTTATTATGAACATCTGCTTGAATGTTTTACCCTTACGCTTCTATTCCGGTTAACTTTATATTGCATGTTTATGTAACAATATGCTCACAATATGAATATTTATACAATGGCAACTCGCTGAGAATCGCGTATAATCAAAAATAAATTTTTTGTTACCGTATACGCGTGTTATTCGGATGTTTGTATAATGTGTTGTATGTCAGCATGTTGGGCGAAACACGTTTCGCGCGGCAACGTTCCGTCATGCGAAAAAGGCTTTTCGGGCACACGGGAGAGGCTGTTCCGTCAATCGGAAAAGCCCGTTTGGGAACATGAAACATGCTTTTCCGGAAAACAATATGCCTTACATAAGAGGAGTAAGCGTATGTGGAGGAGACGGAAAAGAGCCGGAATGGCGTATGGAGTATGTCTGTTGCAGACTAAGAGTAGGGGTAGGGTGTGGGCTGTAGGATATGACTCTCGTTAAATAAACGTCTTTCCGGCTTGCCGCGTTTCTGTTTTATAAAAAAACACGACAGTTATTTCTTACCACAAAGACTGTATAAATATTCATTTTATGAATCGTGTTTTTACAAATGCGTACGGCATTCGTACCAAAATAAACGCATTATCCTGATTCACACTCTGAATATGAGCGAGAACAGACGCTCACCGTCTATCCTGACAAGCCATAAGCATACAGCCAATAACGCGCATACAGCGACTATCACGCCTGTACCCACTCTCACCAGCCTCGGAGGTATTTCTCCTATTATGTGGCGCATTTTCTCACTTCTCAATTCTATATTTTCTTTTTCATCCATAGTTATTTCTATTATCAATAGTCATATCCTGCAATATTCTTATCGTACATAACGCACTCGCTGGCGTTGTGCTGTTTATGGCGGCTGCCATGTCCTGTAATGTCAATTGCCAAGCTCAAGCTGATTCTTCACAAGTTCATAATACAGTCCCTTCTTACGGGTGAGAGTCTCATGAGTGCCTGTCTCTGCCACGCGCCCTTTGTCAATTACTATTATATTGTCCGCATTTCTTACGGTACTCAACCTGTGCGCGACGATGATTACGGTGCGGTCTTTACAGAATCTGTCAAGATTCTCCACTATTTTCCTCTCATTGTTCGCGTCAAGCGAGTTGGTCGCCTCGTCAAGGAATATGAAGTCCGGATTCTTGTACACCGCTCTTGCTATCAGAATGCGCTGCTTTTGTCCTTGGCTCAGTCCGGTGCCGTCACGCCCTATCTTTGTGTCGAACTTAAGAGGCAGGCTCATGATATAGTCTTTAATGCATGCCGTCTCTGCTGCGTTCACCATCCGTTCCTTGTCAATGTCGCCGTCGTCTACGGCTATGTTCCTCGCTATCGATTCGGAGAAAATCACACCGTTCTGCATCACCACTCCGCACCGCCTGCGCCACTCGTCAAGGTTGAGCCTTGCTATGTCTGTACCTCCAATGTCTATGCATCCCTCGCTTACAGGATAATAGCCAAGCATCAGTTTCACCAGTGTCGTCTTGCCGCTTCCTGATGCCCCGACTATTGCAGTGACCTTTCCTTCCGGGATTTCTATGGATATGTTGTCTATTGTCTTCCATGGAGAATGACGGTCGTATTTGAAGCTGATGTTGTCGAGCCTTATCGTTTGCGGTCCGTCAGGTGGCATGTGCCCGTGACTGCCAGCATTCTCGTCTTTTGTCTTGTGTATCTCGTTGATGCGCTCCAGGCTTATCTTTACGTCCTGTAGGGAGTAGAGGAAAACCATGAGCTGCTCCACCGGAGCGTTGAGCTGTCCTATGATGTACTGCACGGCAAGCATCATTCCGAGAGTCAGTTCACCATGGATTACTGCCGTTGCCGACACCACCGTAATAATGATGTTCTTAAGTTCGTTGATGAATATGCTGCCTGCCTCCTCTGTCTGCTGAAGCTTGAGACTTCTCATCTGCACGTTGAAAAGGTCTGCCTGAGTGTCCTCCCATTCCCAGCGGCGGCGACGGCGGCAGTCTTGAAGCTTTATCTCCTGCATGGATGTGATGAACTCATAAGTCTTGTTGGTGTTTATCGCCTGCTGCTCGAACAGTTCGTAGTCAAGCACCTTGCGGCGTCTGAGAAACGCTGCTATCCATAGGGCGTATATGGCACTGCCAACCATGAATATTGCGAATATCATCACGTTGTACATAAGCAATACCACACCGAATACCACGAGACTCAGCAAGGAGAATGCCACCCCGAGCGTCTGTCCTGTCAGGAAACTGTTGACTCTGGCATGGTCGTTCATCCTTTGCATCAGGTCGCCCATAAGCTTGGTGTCGAAGAACGACATAGGCAGTTTGAGCAGCTTTATGAAGAAGTCGCTCACCAGTGATATGTTCACCCTCATACTGATGTGCAGCAACAGCCAGCGGCGTATGAAGTCGAGTGCCGTCCGGCTTACCGTCAGCATGAGTTGCCCGAGCAGCACGAGCCACACGAATCCGATGTCATGGTTCTTTATGCCCACGTCCACTATAGCCTGTGTGAGGAATGGCAGCACGAGCTGCAGCAGGCAGCCGAGGGCAAGTCCTACGGCTATCTGTCCGAAGTGTTTACGGTATTTTTTCAGATAACCTGCCAGAAAACGGAACGACCGGCTCTCTCCTTCGTCGCTTGAAAGTCTCATTCGTTCGTAAAAAGCCGGTGTGGTTTCCATAATCATAGCCACTCCCCGGTCGCTGCCTTTCGCGCTTGTACTCACCCAGTGTTCCTCCATGTCTCTCAACGAGCGTGTCACCTGTCCTTTTCCGGGGTCGGCTATGTGGAATCGCCTGCCGTTCCTGCTGATGCGGTGCAGCACCACAAAATGGTTCTGGTTCCAGTGAAGTATGCAGGGTAGGGGAACTGTGACGAGCTGTTCTATGGTCAGCTTTCCGCACATGCTCTGCAGTCCCAGCTTTTCCGCTGCCTCACACATGCCAAGTAGCGACACCCCTTCGTTGGTGGCGAAACATAGCCGTGAAAGATATTCGGAGCTGTATTCGGCTCCGTAGTGCTTACACACCATGCGCAGGCATGTGATGCCGCATTCCATTGAGTCGTGTTGTCTGTAGGTCTTGAATCTGCTCATTGCCTTCCCCCTTTTCATTTACCTGTTGCCCAGAACGCTTGTCTTGGTGCTGCCGTCGAAGCTTGCTTCGTTGCCGCGCTCGGTCTTGCGTCCGAAGTCGAGAGTATATCTCACGGAAAGACTGAAATATCTGCCTCTCCTCGGGCTTGACACATATTGGCTCCATTGCACGTTGTCGCTGTCAAACCACGATTTATACCATCCTTTTTTTCTCAGTACCGACTCTACCGACAGCATGGCATGCAGATTGCCTGTTGTATATTGCAGGTTTATTCTCATGCTGTTGCATAACCGTGACAATTGTCCGTTGCCGCCGCGCATGAATCCCTTGCTGCCTATGGCACCCATTGCGGTTGCGGAGAAATGTTTGTTTATGTTGTAGCTAAGATATGGATATATGCCGTAGTTGTAGAATGAGAAATGTCTTATGCCGGTGTGCATCTCGCGTGATAAGACTATCTGTGAACGCATGTTGAGTTTGCTGTTCAGTAAAGACAGCGACGGCGTGAGTCTTACGGATATAATGTCGTAGTTGCCGCTGTTCACGATGTCCTGCACCATCATGTTGCCGTCGGGATGCCATGACGGCACTATGTCGTGCATTATCTCTTCCCACGACAGGCTCGCGCTCAGTGAGAAGCTGTTTGATGGCATCCACGAGTAGGATGCCAGTGTCGACACATATCGCTGTGGCTTCAACGTGGCGTTGCCTTTTGTTCCTTCTATCTCGTTGTCCTGACGTATTACAGTGTTATAGAATGTAGGTGTTATCGCCATCTGGTATATCTCTGCGTTAGCATATATGGAGTGCTTTGTGCCGACTCTGCCGTTCAGTGTCAGATCGCCGTTGACGTATGGCGTGGTGTTATATTTTCCGTCATTCACTTTGTATGAATTGACCGGCACCTTCAGAAATGTGCTTGCCGACCAGTTGTCATTGAATCTGTGGTTGTATCTGAGTACTGTGATAAGGTTGTTGTTTATGAGTTTCTGCCTGGTGTTGTCTGTCCCGGTGTAGCGTGTCTTATATATCTCAGAATAGTATTGCACAGAAAGCGTAAGATAGTTGCGTTTGTATATCGGGAAAGCATAAGCCGCCCAGATGTTGGGAAGATACACGTCTTCCTCGGTGGCATTGAATATCGGTTTGTCGAAAGTGTATAGTGATGAGGCGTCGTTGTGATTGTATGAGAACGATGCCTTACCGTAAAGAAAGGAGTTGTGAGGAAGTTTCGGGAACTCGAAATAGGCGTCTGCGTATGGAGCCGCACTCTTCGAGGACGACCTTGTGCTTGCCGTGCCGTCTTCCGGGACGTTGTTGCCGTTGTAGGTTACGCTCATGTCGGAGTTGCTGGCAGGCGTGCGGTCATAGCTGAATCCTGCCGATGTGATAAACAGAAACTTGTCACTGTTGTATATGGCTTTTGCTGCTGATACTGTTCCTCTGTTGTGCTGCCGTTTCTTTTCTTTTGTGCTGCGGTTTATTATGTTGTCGGGACTGAATGTGTATCGTGTGTTGGTGTTGCTGGTTATGTCGTTTATGTTGCTGTAGGATGCCATTGACATACCGGAAAGAGTCCACTTGCCGGTGTTCACCTTTATAGCCACATTGTAGTCACCACTGACGGGTTTCACAAATGTCTGACCTGCTTCGCCGAGTACATATCCGCCATACTTATATTTCTTCATCACGAGATTCACCACGGCTTCGTAGTTCTTATATTTCGGATCGGAAGGCGATTTAAGGTAATCCACATGCAACACGTCTTTAGGGCGCAGTGCCTTTACTTCCCAATCCTGCGCCTCCACACCGTCGATATAGAAGTGAACGTCGGCTCCATATGTTGTCGACACCTTGTCGCTGCTTAAATCTACAAGCAATCCTGCTACCATCATTCTTGCCAAAAGGTCGCTTATGTTGAAGGCGTGCCTTATAGCCTCCTTTGACGGAATGTATACCACTCCGTCTGGTATGGCATAACTGCGTGTGGCGTTGACCACCACCTCGTCTATATTGTGTACTTTCGCTGAATCTTTCAGCTCCTGTGCGTTGCCTGCAAGATTAAACGATAACAAAGAAATAATAAGAATGTTTCGCATAGTTATATGTTTATGTTGTTTGTAAAGCGTTTTTGGGGTTCCATTTATGTTATGTTGTTTTTCTTAAACAATCACGTATATTCTTTGCAAAATATATCAGTTTATATGGTTCATGCTATTGTGTATTTTTCAGTTATGGGGTTTTGTGTATGTTAATTTGTTATATGTAAATGTGATTAAGGAATTTTTCCATCAGTTTAAATCGTATATTTTTATATGTGACAATGCATATTATATGTTTATGATTACCGAACATTACACTCTTTTGATTGGCGGGATATATGTTCGCGGCATCTGAAAATAAATGTGTAAAACTGTACTTTGATTATTATATGTGTACACTAATAACTTACATGCAATGTTGAAGCACATATCGCATCTCAAATTCCATTTTCAGATAGTCTTCTAATGAAATGTCGATAGATTTCAAAGAACAGATGTTGTCACATATCTGTCCGGTCTCCAAGAGTTTTTGACTGCATGGTCCCAAGCATAAGGGAAGAATCTTACAGTTAAGGCATCTTGCATTGTCGAACGTTGGTTTATTAATGCGTTTTCGAATTTTTTCCTCGTCCCATAGGATGCCACCTTCATCTGTCAATAATCCTTCGCTTGTCTCCGGTGTAAGTGTTCTGCCATTGCATTTATACAGTTTGCCATTGTAATTTACTATCATAAAGTCATGAGTGTCAGACGGACATGAAACTTTCTTTCTCCTGAACACTCCGTGGGTTATAGTATAGCCGGCGTTGATAAATTTTCTGAAAGTGTCAATCAACAATTCACGTTGTTCGTCGTCAACAAGATGGCGTGTCTGCCATACTCTTTCAAAATGTATTATGACATTATTCTTGTTTACACCTTCTAAATCTGCAATAAGACTGTCTATTTTTCTTAGTGTTTGATTGTCGTAGTTTATTCTTATTGTTACAGTCGGATCATCCGTGAAAGTGTTTTTTATGGAATTAGAGATTATTTTAACTGCGTTTATAATTGTATCATAAGTACCTTTATTATCCTTTTTCCATATTCTTACACTGTCATGTTTTTCCTTAGTCCCGTCAAGTGTGATTTGGAATAAAGGGTTTATATCATGCAGTTTACCAATCATATCCTCATTAATTAATGAGGCGTTGGTCACGAAGAATGTAGAGAATTTTATTCCGTTACTCTCGGCAAACTCCTTGATTCTGATAGACAAAGGATATGCAATATCATCAAAGTTGGTTAATGGCTCTCCTCCCAAAAAACCGATTAGAAGTGATTCATAATGTTTTGTTTTTAATTTGTTTATTACTGCATTGTATGTTGTCTGCATTACCTTCGGAGACATTAACGAGTTGGCAACATGTGACTCATAACAATACCAGCATTTGAGATTGCAGTCTTGAGTTGGATAAATCATTATATATAAGCTGTCATCCCCTCTGACTGCTTTATCATAATTTGACTTTATTATTGATAATTCATTGGTGTCATCGTCAATAATCATTCCTAATGATTTTAGATTCTCAAAAACAGCCTTGTGATTATAATGAAACTCACTGAAATCTTTTGTTTCATTGAATTCCGTAGCAATTCGATTCGACAGACCGACAAACTTATCAGTAAATGAATTGTATATTATACAAAAGCCTTTTGCAGGAATCAGTATATTATATTTACTGTGTTTCATATGTATCTAATTTAAAGACATAAATTATTAACGAATACAGACATAAAGTTTATGATATATTTGTAAATAATTTATGTCTTGATTCATAATTTTTTCATGTAGGATAGAACTTCTCACTCGTGTTCTGGTGTACCAGGATTAATTGGTGTACCAGGATTAATTGGTCCAGTCGGTCTGTCTGGTTTAATAATAGGATCAATATTTTTTATAAATCCTCCACAGTTGATGCCGCATGAGGTTCCACAATTTGATCCACAATTGTTTCCACAATTACTTCCACAACTGTTTCCACAACTCATGCCACAATTTGATCCACAAGTAATTCCGTCGCAGACTCCTCCTCGAATGTTAATCAATTCCTCTTCATCAAGAATGATAGAATCTAAAAATTTAAAATCCATAACTTTTGATAGTTTTTTTGCTCTCTAACAGCTTCGAGCGTTGCTACTTTTTTACTATATGTTCTGTTATTATGTTTCTGCATGTATAAACAGTCTGTGCTAATTACAATATTTCTACTTTAAATTTGCGGATGTCGTATAACTTTTCATCGAAATTTTCGATTTAAAGGTAATTTATTTATTTGTTGTATACGAAGATTCTGTGTTTCAATTTCCACGAAATTTATATATAGACTGAAGTTTTGTAATCTTTGATTAATATAGTTTTGGCTTTCTTATATCGCAAAGTAACGTTAAATTCGTATATGAAGCAAATCAAATGTCAGTTTATATTTCACAAAAATTTCACAAAAAGGTATACTATCGGTTGTCAAATGATTAACTGTTAGTAGAGCTTAATGTATTAATGGTTTGATTATAAGCTGATTATATATGTGTCAAAATCTTTCGGAGAGCCGTCAATACCTGTTAATTTCATCAACAGTCTTTTACGGATATTCGATATGTTGGATTGTGACAGGTCTGTCAATATGCTTATGTCTGATGGAGTAAAGCCTGTCCTGACCAGCAGACATATGATATATTCATTGTCATTTACAATGTTTTCTATTCTACGGAATTCAGGTTCGTCAATGACGACTTCTTTCAGCATCGCCATTTCTTCACTTGACATGTGGACAAAATCTTTCCTTGCATGGTGCTTCAATTGTTTCACTATAGTTTTGTCAGCGTATTTGTCAATATTGCAGCCCTTCGCGTTTATCTTTTCATATTTTTTGTTTTTACGGTTAAGCTCTTCTATTAAGGCGTCCTTTTCCTTTATTATATTGATATACTCGGCTTTCTGCCTTTCGCCAAGTCTGTGAAGTCTGTCAATTGACTGTTCAAGTTTGTGTATCTGGCGTTTGTTGTCGTCGTTGCTTTTTCTCTGCAGTTCTATTTCTCTACATTTCTCCGTGATTACATGTGCCATAAGCTCTCTTCTGTGTTTATGGATGCTGCACAGTCCAATACGGGTTCTCTTAAGGGTGTCGATTTGTTTTTTATATTTCATCACATCTCTTAAGTGTGCCCGCCTTTCTATCCTTATATAAGCCACAAAGGCTAATGCTACAAGTGGTACCGTGATTATAATGGCAATCGTAGTCCCGGTCCTGTTGAAAGTGTATACATTGGCTGACTGCTTATCTACTGTACATTCATTCATGTGTTTCTGTTGCAGATGCACCGATTTATTATATCTGACATCTTGCCGTTGATTCGCTTCAGGCAATGAGTCAGCATATGGCGTGTTTCTCGTCAACGTATTATCTCCACACGAAAATAGCGTAATAAACGCAAGCGATAGTGCTATGTGTGTTATTATGGTTTTATAATATACAAAAAAGTGGGTCTCAGCCATCTTCATACTTTCTTGCTATGATATTATTGTTTACGTTTTGTTTCAAGCAAAGATAGCAATTTTACATCAGATTGGAAATAATATTTACAGTTTGTTAGGCAAGATGTCGTATATCTATCCATCTTTCCGTGTTATGTAACAACAATGTGTGATTCGGTCCGTCGTTTGATATGCTTTCCGGTAAGAATAAGGCAGTATGTCTTGAAGATTGACGCTTCAGGAAACAATAGGTTTTGTCTATAATGAAAGTAATAAGAAGACAGTTATTCTATATGGATTCTATTAATATTGCAGTTTAAGGGTTGTTGTATAATAATGCTTGAACAAACTCTCAACAGAGTAGGGGTGTTCTTTGAAAAGTCCGAACATTGCGCTTCCACTTCCGCTCATTTGTGCATACACGGCTCCATTACTGTACAGCGTGTTTTTTATTTCCTGCAATTCAGGATAATCCTTGAATGCCTGTTCTTCGAAATCATTTGACAGCAGGTCTTTCCATGTCTCCACCGGCTGTCCTACAATGTCACGGCAACACATCTCAGGATAATGAGGGTGTATGTGTGCATATGCCTCTTTTGTAGATATTGCTACGGATGGCTTTATTATAACTACATAGTAGCCTGCGAGTGTCGTTGCCATATTGACAGGTGTAAGACAAGAGCCTATGCCGGTTGCAAATGCAGGCTTTGAATCGATGAAGAACGCGCAGTCAGCTCCAAGTCTGGCAGCATATTCTTTCAGTCTGTGGTTGCCGATGTTTAGCCCAAACAAATCATCAAGTGCCCTTAGCATGTATGCGGCATCGCTCGAGCCTCCGCCCAAACCAGCCTGTGAAGGAATGTTCTTGAACAAATGCACATGTATACGCGGTATGTCATAATCAGACGCAATAATATTGTATGCCTTGACAATTATATTGTCCTTATCCTCACAGTCTATTTTATTTCCGGAAATCTTTATGTCACATGCCGTTTCAGAAGGAAAACGTTCGTCCATGACATTTATTTCCAAAGCATCGTACAATGGAACAGGAATAAATACAGTTTCCAGATTATGATAGCCGTCCGCACGTCTTTCTACAACATTCAGACCGAGGTTTAACTTTGCACAGGGTGATACCAGCATGATGATTTCGTATAAGATTATGGTTGAAGCATTAAGCTCCAACCATAATGATGTGATATATTGTTTATTTATTTGATTTTATCTTATCCACATATGCGTCTATTACAGCGATGGCAGTCACATTTACAATGTCGCGTACAGAACTTTCGAAATCTGTGAAATGTATCGGTTTGTTCAGTCCCATCTGTATCGGACCGATTATCTCCGCATCCGGATCTAAAGCCTGAAGCAGCTTGTAGCTTCCGTTGGCACTGCTCATGTTCGGGAAAATGAGCGTGTTCACATCAAGTCCTTTCAGACGTGTGAACGGATATTTGTCGTCTCTTAGTTCTTTGTTTAATGCAAAGTTTACCTGCATTTCACCGTCTATTATCATATCCGGATATCTCTGTTGCAGTTCAGCTACGGCGTTGTGAACTTTCAGCGGACTGCCTATGTCGTCTGTTCCGAAGTTAGAATAGCTTATCATCGCAATGTGTGGCTCCTCGTTGAAGAATCTCACCGTATGTGCGGAAAGCCTTGCGATATCAATGAGCACACTTTCGTCTGGATGACGGTTTATCAGAGTGTCCGCAATATAATATGTTCCTTTCTTTGTATTGAGGATGTGCATCGTCCCAAACGTGTTGTATTCCGGACGTATGCCTATTACTTCCTTTGCAACCTTTATGGTGTTTGAGTATTTGGTGTACAAACCTGTGATAAACGCGTCTGCCTCACCTGTTTCCACCATCATCATTCCAAAATAGTTGCGTTCATACATTTTGTCGTATGCTTCCTGGAATGTGTAGCCTTGGCGTGCGCGTTTTTCGGCAAGGTGTTTTGCAAATGTGGCACGGCGTCCCTGCTCCTGGTCCGCACGCATATCTATGAGCTGAATGCCTGTCAGGTCAAGTTTAAGACGTTGCGCAAGACGATTCAGTCTGTCCGGATTGCCTAACAGAATTGGAATGCAGATGCCTTCCGCTTTTGCCTGCACGGCAGCTTTCATCATTGTCGGATGCGCTCCTTCCGCAAAAACAACACGTTGAGGGTGCATACGGGCTGTGTCATGCAGGTTGCGTGTAAGCTTTGTCTCCTGCCCAAGCAACTGCATCAGGTTCTTTTTGTACGAATCCCAGTCAGTTATAATGTGGCGCGCAACACCGCTTTCTATAGCACTTTTTGCAACCGCCGCACTTACTTCTGTGATAAGGCGCGGGTCAACCGGTTTGGGAATGAAATATTTCGGACCGAACGTAAGGTCGTTTACATGATATACTTCATTCACAACGTCGGGAACCGGTTGTTTTGCCAAATCTGCAATAGCATTCACAGCAGCCAGTTTCATTTCCTCATTTATCGCTTTTGCGTGTACGTCAAGCGCTCCACGGAATATATATGGAAATCCTATGACATTATTTATCTGGTTAGGATAATCGCTTCTTCCTGTTGACATAAGTACGTCGGGGCGGCTTGCCATCGCATCCTCATAACTGATTTCAGGGACAGGATTGGCAAGAGCAAACACAATGGGATTATCATTCATCGAACGTATCATGTCTTGGGTGAGTATATTCCCTTTTGACAATCCTACAAACACGTCTGCTCCATTTATAGCCTCTTCCAACGTATGTATGTCTGTGCGGTCTGTAGCAAACATCTTCTTTTGCGGAGTCAGGTTTTCCCGATCCTTAGTGATGACTCCCTTGGAGTCAAGCATAACGATGTTTTCTAACTTCGCTCCCAATGCAACATACAGTTTTGTACAGCTGATAGCTGCCGCACCGGCTCCGTTTACAACAATCCTTACTTTTGATATGTCTTTGCCGGCAACCTCCAATGCGTTTCTCAGACCTGCTGCGGATATTATGGCTGTTCCATGCTGGTCGTCATGCATTACGGGTATATCAAGGGTTTTCTTTAATCTTTCCTCTATATAAAAACATTCAGGAGCCTTGATGTCCTCAAGGTTAATACCGCCAAAGGTAGGGGCTATTTTCTCTACCGCCTCGCAGAATTTCTCCGGGTCTTTCTCGTCTATCTCGATATCAAAAACATCGATTCCACCGTATATTTTGAACAGAAGACCTTTGCCTTCCATTACAGGCTTGCCGCTCATGGCACCTATGTCACCAAGTCCGAGTACAGCGGTTCCATTGGAAATCACTGCGACAAGATTACCTTTATCCGTATATTTGTAAACATCGTTCGGATTTTTTTGTATTTCAATACACGGATAGGCTACGCCTGGTGAATATGCAAGACTGAGGTCTGTTTGTGTATGATATGGTTTTGTTGGTTTTACTTCAATTTTGCCCGGACGTCCGTTCATATGATAATCCAGGGCACTTTCTTTTGTTATTTTTACCATATACTTATATTTGATGATTTTCTTTTTATTTGAATACGAACGCAAAGTTAATAAAAAACTGACAAAGCGATTTCGGTTTCACATTTTTTTTATAACTTTGTCACAAAACTAACATGTATGCATAAAAACAGTTCTCAGACAAACTACAGACAACAGCTGCGCGAGAAGATACTGCAAACATCAATGGCTGAGTTTATGAGCAAAGGTATCAGAGCTGTTAAAATGGATGATATTGCGGCACTATTGGGTATATCCAAGCGTACGTTATATGAGATATATTCAAATAAGGAGGAGCTTTTGCTTGAAGGAGTCAAGTATCAGGAGGAACAATATGACGCCCACATGAAGTCGTTTGAAAAGGACCCCTCCCATAATGTTATTGATATAATAATAGAGTTCTATAACAGACAGATTCGGTGGCTGTCCGGTGTGAATCCATTGTATTTTTCCGACATACATAAATATGACCAGGTAATGTCATATTTTGAAGCCCGCGATTCTGAACGTAAGCAAGATAAAATGAAGTTTTATCAGCGCGGGGTGCGTGAGGGCGTGTTTCGTGATGATGTTGATTATGATGTACTTTCACGAATATTGAATGCTTCAATAGAGTATGTGAAGCAGTCGAAGATGTATAAAGAATATGATTTTACCCGTATCCTCAACAATATCATCATTCTGTTCATACGCGGTGTATGCACATACGACGGTATCAGGCAGTTTGATGCCCTGCTGAATTCGCGCCTATAAGCGCACTGCGCTTTTGACGCCTTTTATCGTCCTCAGCTTTCTCAATAGTGATTCAAGTCTTGATGTGTCGTCTATCTGAATTACAATATTGCCCCTGAACAGTCCGTCGTTGCTGTCGATGTTTATAGATCTCATAACGATTTTCTCTTCTTTGGAAATTACGCTTGTGATGTTGTTTACAATGCCGATGTCATCGTTTCCTATTATTCTCAAGGTAATATTATATTGAGAAGAACCTTTCCCGCTCCACCGTGCTTTTACTATTCTGTATCCGAAGCGTTTTCTGAGTTCTGGCGCATTTGGACAATTGGTACAGTGTATCTTTATTCCTCCGTTTATAGTGACAAATCCGAATATCGGATCACCATATATAGGATGGCAGCATTTAGCGAGGGTATAGTCAATTCCCATAAGATCTCTGTCGATAACAAGAACGTCCTCATGCGTGTGGTCCATGTCATCATTGTGATTCTCATAACTGAATTCCTCGGCAGACCGTATGACTCCCGGACCGTTCAGATTCAGATCATGATTTCTGACATCAATATACGTTTCTATTACATTGTTTATGTCGAGTTTCTCGTCTGTCAGTTGTTTGTAGAAGTCGGAAGTCTCCTTGAACCCTAATTTTTTTATCATGTGAGCCATTATGCTCTCATCCATTTCTATTTTCCTGTTCTTGAGCTTTCGGGCAATCATTTCCTTTGCGTACAATCCTTCCTTAACCTGAGTCTCTCTCAGTGCAAGTTTGATTTTCGATTTTGCCCTTCCTGTCTTTACTATATTAAGCCAGTCGCGTTTGGGAGTCTGATTGCTCTGTGTTATTATCTCCACCTGATCACCGGAATGCAGTATTTCTCTTATCGATACATTCTTGTCATTAATTCTTGCCCCGACACATTTGTTGCCTATACCGGAATGAATATGGTATGCGAAATCAAGTACTGTCGCTCCTTTGGGAAACTTGAACAGGTCGCCCTTTGGGGTGAATACAAACACCTCGTCTTCATATAAATCCATTTTAAACTGATCCATAAGCTGTATGTCGTCGTTTGTCTCGAGGGCATTGCGTATGTTTCCCAACCATTCGTCAAGACCGGTCTCTCCCTTGATGCCTTTATATCTCCAATGGGCGGCAAGTCCGCGTTCTGCTATCTCGTCCATCCTTTCTGTGCGTATCTGCACCTCCACCCATTTGTTTTCAGGACCGAGTACAGTTATGTGCAGACTCTCATAGCCGTTTGATTTAGGCACAGAAAGCCAGTCGCGCAGTCTTTTGGGATTTGGCATATACATATCCGTAATGAGAGAGTATGTCTGCCAACAAAGCATTTTCTCTTTTTCTACGGGCGAATCAATGATAATACGGATTGCAAACAGGTCATATATCCCCTCGAAGGCACATTTTTGTTTTTTCATCTTCTGCCATATGGAATGAATGCTTTTGGTCCGTCCTTTCACATGGCATTTTATTCCCATCCTGTGCAGTTGTTCTTCAATTGGCTGTATGAATCTTTCTATATATGCATCGCGTGATTTCTTTGTGGCGTTGAGTTTTTCCTTTATTGCATAGTATGCGTCATGTTCAAGATATTTGAGACTTAAATCCTCAAGCTCGCTTTTCAGCTTGTATAGTCCGAGTTTGTGGGCGAGTGGGGCGTAGAGATAACTTGCCTCTTCTGATACTTTGCGTTTTGCCTCCTCATTGTCAGTGTCCCTTATCTGTCTCATCAGACACACTCTTTCTGCTATCATAATCAAAATGACACGCATGTCTTCCGCAAAGGACAGCAGCAGACTTTTGAAGTTCTCACTCTCAATGACCGGATTCTTACTGTACAGGTTCTGGATTCTCACAAGTCCGTGTATTATCTGTGCGACGCCCTTGCCGAATGTGGTTTCTATTATTTCTATGGAACTGTCGTCATTCGTGACAATGTTATACAGTAATATAGCCAACACACAGTCACGTTTCATACCTATCTCCTGCAGTTCGATTTCTGCTGTCTGAATGCTTAGCAATATCGGATTGAGTCCGAATACGTCTCTCTCTATACTGTTTTCGTCAATCGCAGTTTTTATGAACTGTCTCAGGTTCTTTTCGTCATCAGGCATCAGAGATTCGCCCAACACATCGCGTAAATACCTTATGATGCGTACAGACTCCGTCTTTTCGTCCTTTGTGAATCTTAATATTTCTGCCATAACTGTGTTTATCTATATTAAGTTTGGACACAAAGTTACAAAAAATACCTTTAATGTTTCGCGTTTATAAAAAAAGTAACTAAATTTGTAACGAGTATACAACAATTTACATAAACTGACTGATATGTTATCTCAAAAAGACCTAAAGCAAATATCATTAATTGGAATCACTGAAGAACAAGTAGAACATCAGCTTGATGATATAAAGAAGGGTTTCCCGTTCCTCAAGATTGAATCTGCCGCTTCCGTCGGAAAGGGCATTATGTCACCGTCGGAAAATGAGATGAATGATTATCTTGCCAAATGGGACGCTTATCTTAACGGAGGACATAAGATTGTCAAGTTTGTTCCTGCAAGTGGCGCGGCAAGCCGCATGTTCAAGAATCTATATTCTTTTCTGGACGCAGACTATAGCAAGCCTGAAACAGAATTTGAGAAGGTGTTTTTTGAAAACATTAAAAAATTCGCCTTTAAGAAAGAACTGTGCGACACATGCAAGAGAAATGAGGGCAAATGTGTGACATGTCTGATTGACAATGGTGAATACAAGGCTATTGTTGAGAATCTGTTGGAGCCGAAGGGCTTAAACTACGGGAGGCTTCCTAAAGGTCTGCTACTTTTCCACAGTTATGATGACGGCCCGCGGACACCGATGGAGGAACATCTTGTTGAAGCCGCGCTATATGCTAAGTCTGACGGGAAAGCAAACGTTCATTTCACCGTATCACACGATCATATTGAGCTTTTTAAACAGAAAGTTGCAGAGAAAGCTGATAAGTATGCGGCTATGTTCAATGTAAAGTATGATATAAGCTTTTCAGAACAGAAAGCTAGCACAGACACAATTGCGGCAAATCCGGACAATACAGCGTTCAGAAATGAAGACGGGTCGTTGCTTTTCAGACCAGGCGGGCATGGTGCCCTGATTGAAAATCTAAATGATATTGACGCTGATGTTATTTTCATAAAGAATATAGACAATGTTGTGCCGGACAGACTGAAGGATGATACTGTTAAGTATAAGAAATTGCTTGCCGGCATCCTTGTTGATCTTCAGTCACGTGCATTTGCTTATCTTAATCTGCTTGATACAGGCAAATACACTCACGCACAACTTGAGGAAATAATTCGGTTTGTACAGAGAGATTTGTGTTGCAGACGTACCGACATAAAGGAACTCGAAGATGCCGAGCTTGTGATATATCTGAGAAACAAACTGAACAGACCAATGAGGGTTTGTGGAATGGTGAAGAATGTGGGCGAACCGGGTGGAGGTCCGTTCCTTTGCTACAATCAAGACGGCACTGTGAGTCTTCAGATTCTTGAATCAAGCCAGATAGACAAGAGTAATGATGAATATGTGCGTATGTTCAAAGAGGGCACTCATTTCAATCCTGTTGACCTTGTATGTGCCACAAAAGACTACAAAGGCAGACCGTTCCATCTTCCGGATTACGTAGACAAGTCGACCGGATTCATCAGCTCTAAAAGCAAAAACGGAAAAGAACTTAAGGCTCTTGAACTTCCCGGTTTGTGGAATGGAGCAATGAGTGATTGGAACACGGTGTTTGTAGAAGTCCCCATATCAACGTTCAACCCAGTCAAGACGGTCAACGATTTGTTGAGAGAACAGCACCAGTAAGCAATTTATAAATACACACACCTATTATAAGTTATATTTAATCCCCGAGAGTCATATTGTTACTTTCGGGGATTTACGTTCTTAATCCATAATCAGCCGCTTGCTTTCATCCGCATTTCGTGCTGCTGGAATATAAATATTTTTGGAGATAAAACGAATCAAGTGACTTCTGGATATTCATATCCGGACTTGAATCGTATGCTTTTTCCTTATTTTCATTATATTATATTGAAATATTCAGGAAACACAAATTTACTGCGTATGTTTATGATGTCAGTCTTGTCCGTGTGTTGAAATGCATTATGACTGTACGCATGAATGGTTACTGACTATTGTGAAGATATGATAACTTTATGCAAAGTTATATAAATAAATGTTCTGCTGTTTCTGTCATAGAATATATTTTTGTATATTCACTACGTTAAACACACAAACCTCTAAGAAACAAATTAAATTATGAAAACACATGTATTTATGGTTTTTGTCATCACGTCTGTGTTTGCAATTCCTTATGACAATTTGCATTCATGATTTTATTGACTGTATGTAACACGTTTTATTATGTATGGAACAGAGTATTTTATTATATGTATTTGTTGCATTATCGTATCAAGATTTTGGGAAACAAATAATTTACCCATAGCAGTTATTTTGATTGTAGGATTAGCTTTTAACATAGCGTCCATAATATATAAAAGTATAGTTTATAAAAAGAATGACATAAGAAACATTATAGAGAAATGCTTTATATTGATTGGAAGTATAATATTGTTTGTGGGAATTATATTACTATTTAAAAAATGAGAAATTCTTATGGATATAAAACATATTACTCACAGAATTATATGCTTTCCAAGATATTATAAAAAATGGAAATGTAAAATATTCAGCATCAGTCTAAAGATATGACAGGTTCTGTTTTTAAAGAAAAAGTTATGAGTGAATTAAATATGACAAAATGAATGCTATTAAGCTTTTATCGATATATTATGGGAAACACCCCTGTTTTCAAAGCCTTCCGGTAAATGTCTTAAAAGGAAATTTCCTTGAGGATATGCCGTACAAAAGTAATTTGATATGCCGTATTTATTAATGTGACAATTTGTAATTATGAGTTTATTAATCGTATATAATTTGTTTTTACTATGTATGAAATAGAGTATTTCATCCTATGCATAACTATCATCGTTGTATTAAGATTTTGGGACACGAATAATTTACCCATTGCAATTATTATGATTATAGGATTGACATTTAATATAGCATCTGTAATATATAAGAGCATTGTTTATAAAAAGAATGATATAAGAAATATCATAAGAAAAATCCTGATATTGATTGTAAGTATTGTATATTTAGTGTCAATCATATCATATCTTAACAGCTGAAAACTTCAGGGAGGGAATAATACTCCTCCCCGGGTCATATTTACTGTTATGCTTAATATCGTTAATACGTATTTTATGTTTGGAAGACGACTGCAACTCATCATAATAATGTGTTCACGACGTGTGTCAAAAAAGTGAAGATATTATATAATACTTTCCTTAAATTATCGGAGCGAATTGAAATTATAATACAACATTTACAGTTATGATTACTGTCAATTCCATGCTTCACGCCTGTTTGATTCATTGGGGTATTGTGGATGTTTCTTATTATTTTTCGTAAAAACAGTACCAGCAAACGCGATGAGAACTTGCTTTTAAATATCCGAGCGCAGCCTGTTTTATTCAAAACAATGATGGCGTACGCCCAGTAGAGACGCAAAATCTTGCGTCTCCAGGGCAAAAGTCGCAGTAATGACGTGCTTCCCTTCACTTCGGTTTTTGCACATCCCTTCTTGTGAGACGCAAAATTTTGCGTCTCTACTTTGGATAGTCCGCGTATAATATCGCGATATTTTCATGTATAAGACAGCGACGGGGCGCAACAAGAGTTTGCTTTCATATTTGCCTTGTGCGCCTGTTTGTCAAAAAAATACAGTCTATAAAAGAAAAACTTTTTTATTCAAATTTTATTATATCGTATATTTTTATTATCTTTGCACCCGAATTAAGGTTTCGTAGCTCAGTTGGATTAGAGCAACAGCCTTCTAAGCTGTGGGTCCTGGGTTCGAATCCCAGCGAAATCACCGAAAGACTCCCGAAATCAGGTAATACACTGACTTACGGGAGTTTTTTGCGTTAATACCCGACATAAATTATTCATTTTCAGATAATTCCTGTTTTCATATGTCATCTTGTTTTATCCTAAATGTAGCATTAAAGTCACTTTTATTAGTTTTTATATATGAATTAGTCATTACATGAGTTCGGGATTAAAAATAGACTGAAATTAATTCGAAATCCTTTAAATGTGCCGTATCTTTATCTTTAGAAATTTTTCCGTCACAAGAAAATAAAATCTTGACCTATAAGAAAAGTCATATCATATGAACAGCCTTCTTGATTTTGTTATAGATGTGTAAGGTTACGTCAGGAAGTAGTTGGAAATAGTATGGCTGAAGCAGGATGGAGTAGGGGTATGGAGCTTTCAAGCAGGCTGAATATATTTTACTGCTGTTTGATGACGGTGTCTGGCTTTAATCATATACCATGATGTCTCTATGTACGAAGTAAAAAATATTGACAAAATATTTCAATGAAACAGATTTGTGCGACAACCTGAAAATAGGTTTAAAGCACGTTTGCCTATACTGTTTTTCGATATAATTGATATAATGGAGAAATCGTGGCTTACTTTTCCAACAGACACATCTTCTCGTAATTTCGTAACAAACTATATGTTGCACCGTATCTTTCGACAGAAATTCGTGTATTCTGTCTTTTTTGAGAGATGTCGGGTTATTTCACTATGCTTCAAATAAAATATCTTACCATCGGAAAGACTGTTTCATACCTCCATATAGCCTTTATTGTGAGCTCATATGGGCATTCCTGTCACATGAGAAAGCCTTTTCCGTAACGTATAAAATTGTTTTCTAAGATATAAAGCATGCGATATGCCTATATCCGGTGTATTATGTTGATGTGTCAAAAAACGCGCGTACGTTTACAGATGGGTTTCTGTTTGAGTCTGGGCGATTCTCAGCGACTTCACGCTGTCCGAATATTCCTTCTTTGTCAACTATATCGTAATTATTTGTCATGTGGTATTTCTGGTAGAGTTATATTAATCCGCACGTCATAAGCGTAAGCGAAAGGTTGTTGTTATACAGTCCTAAAACGATACGATTAGTGTCAGTGCATGAGTGCAATAGATGTATACAATATAAAAAAACTCGACCATTAATCTATAATGGTCGAGTTTTTTATTGTCATTTTACTGTTTTGCCAGATTGTAAGGATAAATATTCCTATTATCTTACACTGAACTTATATGCGACATGACTGTAGTATTTCTCTCCAGGTTTCAGATAAGGAGACGGCCAGTCTTTCTTGTTTGGTGAGTCCGGATATTTTTGTGTCTCGAGACAAACGGCAGATTGTTTCGGATATGCAATACCCTTCTTGCCTTTTATTGTCCCATCCAGGAAGTTGCCGGTATAAACCTGAATGCCGGGCTCGTTTGTGAACACTTCCATAAAGATGCCGCTTTCGGGAGAGTACAGAGAAGCTGCAACCTTCTTGTCATCGCCCTTTCCGTCCTTATATGTATTCAGACACCAGTTGTGGTCATAGCCTTTGGCATTTTTGATTTGTTCAAATGTAGTATCTCCGATTGTCTCGTACAGAGCATGGCGCTTTGTGAAATCCATAGGCGTACCATATACGTCTCTTATCTCACCTGTTGTCATGAATGTACTGTCAGCAGGAGTGAATTTATCTGCATTTATATATAAAACCATATTTGTACCAGCCTTTGACGGGTCACCGGAGAGGTTGAAATAAGAGTGGTTTGTCATGTTTACGACAGTCTCCTTGTCTGTTGTCGCCTCAAATTTCATGTCCAGAGTGTTGTCGCTCAGCAATGTGTATGTTACAGTAGCAGTGACATTGCCGGGGAAATTGTTGTCACCATCAGGAGAGTTCATTACCAGCCTTAAGGTAGTATCATTGGGCTGCTCTCCTTCATATACCTGATATTGCCATCCTGACGGTCCTCCATGCAGACAGTGTCCATAGTTGTTTATTGGAAGCTGTACCTTTTTACCGTCGATGGTCAGCTGTCCTTTGTTTATACGGTTGGCATAACGGCCTATAGCTGCACCGAAATCGCTCGGACTGTTTACAGAGTCTGCATATTGTGCAATGTTGTCAAAACCTAAAACCACATCCGTTGGAGCGTTGTTCTTATTGGGTACACATATTGAAACAACACGTGCTCCAAAGTTTGTCACACATACTTCTGCTTTCTCGTTCTTGAGTATGTACAACTGCACTTTTTTGTTGTTAATTATAGTGTCAAACTTTGCCGGGTCAAGTCCTGATTCTGTTAGATTCGCGTTACCACCGGCGCATGAGGATATTAATGTAACGACAGAACCCAATCCCAATAAAATGTTTTTTATATTCTTCATATTATTAATCGTAGATTTATTATTAACTGATTTAAAGACCATTAGCATATTTTGCGTGAACCGTCGCCGATAACAACATCGTATACTTTAGGCTCTTTACCGTATTTGGCGTAATACTTTTCTTTTGCGTCTGCAATGAATTTATCATACAACTCTTCTTTTACAAGATTGATTGTGCATCCGCCGAATCCGCCGCCCATTATACGGCTGCCGGTAACACCATTTTCTTTTGCTATGTCATTAAGAAAATCAAGTTCTTCGCAAGACACTTCATATTCTTTGCTTAAACCGTAGTGAGTCTCATACATCTTTTGTCCTACAGTTTCATAATCACCGGCATTCAATGCATCACATACAGCAAGTACACGGTCTTTCTCGCCAAGAACAAAATGAGCGCGCTTGTAATCCTCCTCGCTTATCTCTTCTTTCACCTCATCAAGTTGTTCCCATGTGCAGTCGCGAAGAGTCTCAAACTTAGATTCTGGATGTTTGGCTGCGATGTGTTTGACTACATTCTCACAGCTGTTGCGTCTGTCATTATAAGGTGAGCCTGCAAGTTCGTGCTTAACGCAAGAATTAAGTAATACAAGTTTATAACCGACAGGTTTGAACGGGAAGTACTCGAATTCACGGCTACGGCAGTCAAGGCGCATCAGACAGCCTTCTTTACCGAATACGCTGGCAAACTGATCCATTATGCCGCAATTTACTCCACAATAATTGTGTTCTGTTGCCTGTCCGGCAAGAACCATATCCCATTTGCTTACTTTATTGTCTCCGAAAAGATCGTTTAATGCAAATGCAAAACAACTTTCAAGCGCGGCGGAGGAAGACATTCCAGCGCCTAATGGCACGTCACCGGCGAATGCAGTGTTGAATCCTTTCACGTCAACGCCCAATTTTTTCATTTCCTGTACAATTCCGTAGATATACCGTGCCCAGCTTGCACGTGGTCCGTTCGGATCGTCGACTTTAAATTCCACACGGTCTTTGAGATCGATGGAATAGCACATGATTGTGTCAAGTCCATTCGGGCGAATCTCTGCCATAATGCCTTTATCTACAGCACCGGGGAAAACATAGCCACCGTTATAGTCAGTGTGCTCGCCTATAAGATTTATCCGACCGGGTGACGTGTATATATTTCCTGTCTTGCCATCAAAGTGTTTAATAAAACGACTTCTTACATATTCAATATCCATAATAATAAATTTTAAAGTTATGTGTTAGTAATTCTGAAAATCGGTTTATAATATAAAGAGGATGTGTCTGTGCGAAGCATCCTCTTTACTTGTATTTACACTGGAATATCCTTGTTTACATTTTTACATCCGCTTACTCCGTAATAGAGAATGTAAGCAAGCATCGCAATAACAAGCCAGTAACTTGTTATGTATCCAGCAGATGAAGCGATGAGATTCTGAATGAGAGGCATCACACCTCCACCGACTACCATTGTCATAAATATACCTGATGCCGCAGCTGTATATTTGCCCAAGCCTTCTACTGCAAGGTTGAATATTCCACCCCACATGACGGATGTGCAGAGACCGCAAAGAACAATAAACAGACACTTTACTGGAACTTCAAACATTGCGAAACCGTCTGCCGCACTATATCCGGGCATCGACATTTGGAGATTTGCCGGAAGGAATATGGCAATAAGCAATAATATTATGGCAGTTGCCGCAACCGTAATAATCTGTGATCTTGTAGATACATAACTGCTGATAAAGCTGCTTGAAAAACGTCCTACCAACATCAGCATCCAATATATTGCGGCAATGGCGCCTCCAATGGCGGCTCCGTTTGGAATACCTATGCCTCCGTCGCTTACCGGATTAGCCAAATAGAATGTAAGCTGTGATGGTATTCCTACTTCGATACCGACATAAAAGAAAATTGCTATAACACCCAATAATGTGTGACGGAAAGCCAATGGAGAATGCTCCATCTTTTCCTTTTTGTTTTCTCCTTTCTTTCTGAGGTGAGGCTCTGGTATTGTAGCGAATGAAATGACAAGTATTGATACTGCAAACACACCCATTGCAATGAACAGCAGTGGAGATACGTCACTCATGGCTGTCTTGTCAGTTACCTGACCGATAAGAACTCCAACAAACAGAGGGGTCAATGTCGCTGTGAGTGAATTGAGAGAACCACCGGTCTGAATTAACTGGTTACCTCTGTTTCCACCTCCTCCAAGCAGATTGAGCATTGGGTTTACAACTGTGTTGAGCATACATACGCAAAAACCACAGATAAATGCTCCAAGCATGTAAATGATGAAATTTAACATTACAGACTCACCATTTACAGTAAATACAGCGGTGTCGGCTCCGACTATACTTGAAAGGTATTGTACGGCAAGACCAATAAAACCTACTGCCATTGCTAAAATGGATGTTTTCTTGTAACCTATTCTTTCAAGCATCATGCCGGCAGGAATTCCCATAAACAGATAGGCAAGAAAGTTCATCATATTACCCATCATACCTGCCCAAGAATACTGGTTACCCCAAATCAAACCAAATGGAGCTGCAAGATTTGTTACAAATGAAATCATTGCAAAGAGAAACATCATTGTTATAATGGCAATAATGCTGCTCTGTTGTTTTGTTGAATTTTCCATTTTTCCTTTAAATGTTTTTGTTATTATTGTTTAAAATATTTATTATTATAATCACTTATTTGTCAACTCCGAATTTATATATGGTTTTTTGAGTATATCGTTCATCCGGCATTAATATAACTGAGGGGAAGTAAGGGTGGTTCGGGGTGTCTGGGAAATGCTGTGCCTCAAAACATATTGCGCTTCTGCGCGGGAAAGTAGCGCCGAATTGTCCCTTATATCCGTCTGCCCAATTGTCTGTATACAATTGCATTCCGGGTTCTGTAGTGTACACTTCCATTGTGCGTCCGCTTTCTTTTTCTGTTATTCTGGCGGCAAAACTTAATTCTCCTTCTTCTTTCTTGTTTAATACATAGCAGTGGTCGTATCCGGCTCCATTCCTGATTTGCTCATCATCTGCATCTATGTCCTGACCTATTGTTTTAGGTGTTCTGAAATCGAAGGGTGTGTTTTTGACGAATCTTATTTCACCTGTAGGTATTGAAGTCTCATCTATTGGCAAATAATAATCTGCATTGATTTCGCAGATTAAGTTTTCTATTGTGGGTGTAGGATTCCCAATACCGGCAAGCGAGAAGAATCCATGGCTCGTAAGATTGATGACTGTTTTTTTATTTGTTGTAGCCATATAATCAATAATGAGTTCATTCTCATCATTAAATGTATATACAACGGTTACTTTCACTTCACCTGAAAATCCTTCTTCACCGTATGGACTTACATACTTTAACACAAGTGTCTGGGTGTTCATCTGTAATGCGTCCCACACTTTGGCGTTAAATCCATGCTTTCCTCCATGTAAGGAATTTGGTCCGTTATTTATGGGAAGATTATAGACCTTGCCATTTAGCTGGAATTGTCCCTTACAGATTCTGTTTCCGTACCGTCCTATTAATGTAGACAGATACGGCTCTGGAGAATTGATGACATCGACAATATTGTCATGACCTTGTATGACATTTGCCATTTTTCCATTTTTGTCGGGAACCATTATTGCGACTATTGCTCCTCCGTAATTAGTTATTGCAACTTCATTACCCAGTGCGTTTTTAAGGATGTACAAGTCTGTCTTTTTCCCATTTATTGTGGTCTGGAAATCTTTATGTTTCAGACCGCAGATGTACTCAGCTTCTTTTATGCTCATACTGCAATAAGTTTTTAGTTATGTCTTATTATTGCAAAGTAACTGAAAAAAAACGAATTCGGCAAAAGAAATATTCAAAAATGTATTTTTGTCCTGTGTTAAAAACCATTAAGCAAAATGCACTTGTTGTTTTACTTACTATGTTGTTGCCGTATATAAAGTAACAAATCAGAAACAATATAACTGCTACCTCCTATAAATATCATATCATCAGGTGTTGCCATTTTTTTTGCAGCAGTATATGCCGATGGCACATCGTTATAGCAATCTCCAGCTAAACCGTGCGTCATTGCTTTCCGTTGTATGTCTTTCTCCGGAATGGCTCTTTTTGACTGTGGCTTTGTAAAATAATAATGTGCATTTTTAGGTAACAGGCACATCACCCCATCAACATCCTTATCGTTTACCATACCGAAAACAATGTGTAGTTTATTGTATTTCTGTACTTGCAGTTGTCGGCTGATATAAGTCCACCCTCCTACATTGTGTCCCGTGTCGCAGATGACAGATGGATTGGAACCTATCTTTTGCCACCTTCCAATCAGTCCGGTAAGTCTGCATACATTATAAAATCCATTGTTTATTGAGCCTGTATTCTTTATTATATGTTGGTTATATAAAAATCTTACTGCGTGTAGTATGGTGTTTGTGTTTTTTTTCTGATATAAACCGCCCAATTCTCCCTGTATTATTCCGAAGCTTCTGGTGTTGTAGGTAATGCCGCCATCTTCATTCATTGTGAATGATATTATTTCGTCATTTTCATCTGCGTATATAATTTCAGCATTCATGCTCTCCGCGCAGGTTTTGAATACTGGTTTTGTCTCATTGGTGGTTTCTCCAATGATTACCGGTATATTTTGTTTTATAATACCGGCTTTTTCCTTTGCTATTTTTTCAAGTGTGTTTCCGAGAAAATTAGTGTGGTCGAAACTGATATTTGTTATTATTGAAAGAATTGGAGTTATAATATTTGTGCAATCCAGTCTTCCGCCAAGACCTACTTCTATTATTGCATAATCGACATGTTGTTCTGCAAAATATTTAAAAGCCAATGCCGTTGTTACCTCAAAAAAAGACGGGTGGATTTTTTCAAATAAACTTTTTTCTTGATTTACGAATTCAATGACATATTCTTTACTTATACACTCACCATTGATTTTTATTCTTTCTCTAAAATCCATGATATGTGGAGAAGTATATAATCCCACTTTATATCCGTCATTTTGTAAAATGGCAGCTAAGGTGTGTGAACATGAGCCTTTGCCATTTGTTCCTGCAATATGTATGCTTTTAAATTTTCTATGAGGATGACCAAAATGCTCATCCAGCAGATATGTATTATCCAATCCTTCTTTATAAGCTGAAGCACCGATGTGTTCAAACACCGGTGCTATATTGAATAAATAATTTACCGTTTCAAGATAATTCATTATTCTTTATATATTATGTTATGATTCTTGAATCATTGTTATTCGGAAAAGTGGAAAGTTTAATTAAAATAGCTTCTGAATTTTTCAAAGATAGACTTTTTATCTGTATCATCTCCCTTGAAGTTCTTACTTTCTTTTAGGCTTTCTATTGTTTCCCTTTCATTTTTATTTAATGTTTGTGGAATATAAACACTAATATTAACAATTATATCTCCAATCCCACTCCCATAACCATGTATTGCAGGCAGGCCTTTTCCTCGAAGTCTTAAAGTCTTACCCGGTTGTGTTCCTGGTTCTATTTTTATTTTTACTTTAGTACCGTCTATCGTAGGAATCTCAACGGTATCTCCCAATATTGCGGTCGGAATATCCAGCAGCAGATTATAGATCAAATCGTTTCCGTCGCGAATGAACGTATCTTCCGGTATTTCGGAAATATAAACTTGAATATCTCCATTAATTCCATTGCGAGGTCCGGCATTTCCTTTTCCGGGGATGTTTACAATCATACCATCAGCAACTCCGGCTGGAATTTTTATCTCAACGACCTCTTCTCCTTTTATAACGCCTGTACCCTTACATTTTTGGCACTTGTTTTTTATAATTGTTCCATCTCCATGGCAGGTCGGACATTCACTCTGTGTCTGCATTATACCAAATGCAGTTCTGACAGAGCGCATTATTATACCTGCTCCATGGCATGTCGGACATGATTCCGCGTGACTGCCAGGCTCAGCTCCACTACCATTACAATGTGTACATACGACGTCCTTTTTTACTTTGAACTTTTTGGTAATTCCGGTAGATATTTCCTGTAGGGTAAGAGACACTTTCATTCTAAGATCCGTACCACGGTATTGCGGTCTCCTGTCTTGGTTGTTGCCGCCGGTATTTCCAAAGTTGCCGAAAATATCCCCGAACATGGAGAAAATGTCATCCATAGAGAATCCGCCCGATCCACCAAATCCGCCAAAGCCACTGTTCGGACCGTCAAAACCGAACTGATCATATTGCTGCCGTTTCTGAGGATCATGCAGGACATCGTATGCCTCTGCTGCTTCCTTGAATTTTTCTTCAGCCTCTTTGTTTCCAGGATTTCTGTCCGGATGATATTTTATGGCAATTTTTCTGTATGCCTTTTTTATTTCATCTTCTGTAGCGTTTTTACTGACGCCTAAGACTTCGTAATAATCTCTTTTTGCCATTTTATTGTCCTACTGCAACTTTTGCGTGACGAATTACCTTATTATTTAATGTATATCCTGTCTGAATACAATCTATAACCTTTCCTTTCTTGTCATCTTCTCCTGTAGGTATCATCGCAACAGCTTCATGATAGTCAACGTCGAAGTCTTTGCCTACGGGTTCAATCTTGTTTACGCCAATACTTTCAAGTATCTTGTTAAATTTATTATAGATAAGCTGTATTCCTTCTTTTATTGCCTTCGGATCATCGCTTTTGTCTGTAATGGCGCGCTCAAAGTCATCAAGAACAGGCAATATCGCGGTGATTGTCTTTTCACTTCCATTAAGAATGAGTTCCGTCTTTTCTTTTAGTGTTCTTTTTTTATAATTTTCAAATTCGGCAATTTTACGAAGATAGCTGTCTTTAAGCTGTTTCAACTCTACTTCAATATTCTCGGTATTTTCAGAAGGGGAAACCTTCTCTGTGTTCTCATTCTCATTATTTTCGCTATTACAGCTTTTATTCTCAGTATCCTTCTCGTTATCTTTGACAGAATTGTTCATATTCTCTTCCGTCTGTTTTTCGATATTTATATCCTTTTCATTCATAGCTTTGATGTTTTTATTTATACAGCAAAAAACCTGCCAAATATAATATCAGACATTATACATTTTAGCTTTCTGCTCTTTTATCTGCTCATTATAGATATAGTCATCATAGTCCATGAGTTTGTCAATTGTTCCGGATGGTGTTAATTCAATTATTCTGTTCGCAACAGTTTGTATAAATTCGTGGTCATGACTTGCAAAAAGAATATTACCCTTAAATCCGATAAGATTATTGTTAAATGCCTGTATGCTTTCCAAGTCAAGATGGTTGGTTGGTGTATCCAAAATCAAACAGTTTGCATTTTTCAGTTGCATACGCGCAATCATACATCTCATTTTCTCTCCTCCTGACAGTACATTGACTTTTTTCATGACCTCTTCACCTGAAAACAGCATTCTGCCTAAGTAGCCTTTCATTGCGACTTCATTTCCCGGACCATACTGACTAAGCCATTCCACCAAGTTCATATCACTGTTAAAAAATTCCGTATTATCAAGTGGCAGATAAGCGGTTGTAATTGTAATTCCCCATTTATATGTTCCGGCATCAGGCTCTCTGTTGCCATTTATAATCTCAAACAGAGCAGTCATAGCCTTTGGAGAATGGCTAAGAAATACTACTTTTTCACCTTTTTCTATATTAAAGTTTACATTGTCGAACAATACGGTGCCATCAGAATCTACAGCCTTAAGACCTTCGACTTCAAGAATCTGATTGCCAGGCTCTCGTTCCATTTGGAAAATAATGCCCGGGTATTTTCTACTTGATGGACGAATTTCTTCAACGTTAAGTTTCTCAAGCATTTTTTTACGGCTTGTCGTTTGTTTGCTTTTTGCAACATTAGCTGAGAAGCGGCGTATGAACTCTTCAAGTTCCTTACGCTTTTCCTCTGCCTTCTGACGCTGGTTCTGTGCCTGTCTTAAAGCAAGTTGTGAACTCTCATACCAGAATGAATAGTTTCCTGCAAATACAGTTACCTTCCCGAAATCAATGTCCACTGTTTGTGTGCTTACCGCGTCAAGGAAATGACGGTCGTGACTGACAACAAGAACTGTCTGTTCCACATTGCTAAGATATTCTTCAAGCCATTGTACAGTGTCCAAGTCAAGATCGTTCGTCGGCTCATCCAACAGCAGATTGTCAGGATTTCCGAATAGTGCCTTTGCCAGCATCACACGCACCTTCTCATTATTAGAAAGTGTGTTCATCTGTTTATTGTGGAGCTCTTCCTTTACACCAAGATTTGACAACATCTGAGCCGCATTGCTCTCAGACTCCCAACCGCCCATCTCGGCAAACTTCTCTTCAAGTTCGGCGGCACGGTTACCGTCCTCTTCTGACATTTCCGGCTTTGCATATAGTGCTTCACGCTCTTTCATGTTTTTCCACAATGGTTCGTGTCCCATCAGAACTGTGTCAAGAACGCTGTAATTATCGTATTTGAAGTGATCCTGTTCCAAAACAGACAGACGTTCGCCTGGTCCTAACTCAACATTTCCCTTATTTGGTTCAAGTTCTCCGCTTATTGCTCTCAAAAGCGTCGATTTTCCTGCACCGTTGGCACCGATTACTCCATAAATATTACCTGGAGTAAATTTGATATTTACGTCTTTGTATAACACTCGTTTTCCAAATTGGATTGCAAGATTTGTTACAGTAATCATCCTTTATTCTTATTGTTTTTATATATTATGAGTGTGCAAAGTTAGTGCAAATACTGTGAATATCCAAAAATAAAGGAATCTTTTGTATATATTTGATATATATGATATTATCGGTATTTTTATTATTACGCAGATATTTATGAAACACAATATATACAGCAATTTATTTTGTCACAAAATCTAATTGCATTATCTTTGTAAAACATTAAAAATAAGAGTTGTATGAGGTCAAATTTGTATAAAATATCCAATGATTATGCACAATATGTTGTAACAGAAGAGTCCCCATTGCTTGAATATCTAATGGAGACTCTTGATGACAGCCGTACAAAGATTAAAGCCATCTTACAGGGGAGGGGGATAAAGGTGAATGGTAAAATCGTCACTCAATATAATTTCCCGTTAAAACCAGGGATGAAGATTTCTGTTAGTCGTAAAAAGGAAAATAACACGTTTAAAAGCAAGTATTTGAAAATTGTATATGAGGATCGATGGATCATTGTTATAGAAAAAAATTGCGGAATACTTTCCATGGCAGCCGGCCATTCGTCGTTGAACGTTAAAACCGTACTGGATGATTATCTTCACAAGAGCAGGCAAAAGTGTTCCATTCATGTTGTGCACAGACTTGACCGTGACACAAGCGGCCTCATGATATATGCCAAGGATTATGAGACAGAGCAGGTTCTTGAACGTAATTGGCATAATATTGTTTACGACCGTCGTTATGTAGCAGTGGTAAGTGGGGAAATTGTAGAAGACGGTGGTACAATATCCAGTTGGTTAAAGGACAACAAAGCTTATATTACATATTCTTCTCAAACAGACAACGGAGGCAAATTTGCCGTAACGCATTTCAATGTTCTTGCAAGGACCACTGAGCATACTTTAGTTGAGTTCAAACTGGAAACGGGGCGGAAGAATCAGATTCGCGTGCATTCCGCAGATATAGGTCATCCTGTATGCGGAGACACGAAGTACGGAAACGGTGACAATCCTTTGCTTCGTCTTTGTCTGCATGCATACATATTGTGTTTCTATCATCCTGTTACCGGTGAGCGTCTTGAATTTGAAACACCAATACCGGCATCTTTTAATAAGTTGTTCAAGTAAAGCATACCTGATAAATAAACAACTATTATATACATCCATATTTTTTTTCCCGTAATATAGAATTTCATTATGTCGGAATCCGGTTATGACGCTGTAAGAAATACCATAAAATAAAAAAATTGATTGTCTCACGACAACCAATCTCTCTTAACCTTAATAATCTAATACCATGAAAAACACGATGCAAAGATATCTCTTTTATGCGATATTGCAAAAAAAAAGGTATTATATATCACGTCATATAACATTAATTAAAACTATTGCCATTCCATTTAAATTTTCTTTGCACTAATATCGCATTTATCTTATCCTGTTCTTCATCTGTGACATTTGCGACAGAAGCACTGACGCTAATCTCTTCTGAATCCGGTGACATATTTGCTGTTATAAGATATGGATCCATCATGAGTTTTATGTTTTCAAATTCAGATTGTTCTATAGAGTCTGGTTTATTCAAAAATTTTTCTATACTGAATTTTATTTCTGAGATTTTATTCCATTTTTGCGTATAAAGAGCTATGCTGCTCTCTGGAAGCGGACCTTTATACGTATGAATATAGCATATTATAGTGTCATTAAATGCAGGCAATAATTTTATTTGTATATTAGAGGCTTCGCTCAATGTCGCTGAAATAAAATCTGACGTTATTGTGTCTATTCTTGTCTTGCCTCCAAGCCTGTTTGTTATTTCCGGAGTCATACCTTTTTCTATAAGATCAATACATTCCATCCTTGCTTTTTTATCCATGTAAACAATCATGGAGTCAGGCATGGTTGTCCATATATCTTTGATATTCTTTGCGGATATCTTTAGATTGACTGTTAAGAATAAGAGCATTAATAACAGTAGGATAAGTTTATTAGTCTTTTTCATTTATACTTTTATATATAATTATTATCGTGTTGCTCCATTATCTGCATTAATTGCAAAATTACCGAAAAGATTTGAGTTTCTCCACCTTTCATATATGAAATGTTTTCTTTAAGAATATAAAAAACGGGATGTTCTATTTTTTAACAGAACATCCCGCTATGCTATAATAGGATAGAATAAAACTAAGGTTTATCCTTCAATGGCAGCCTGCGCCGCTGCAAGCCGTGCTATAGGCACTCTGAATGGTGAGCAAGATGCATAATTCATGCCTACTTTTGCACAGAACTTCACTGACGACGGCTCACCGCCGTGTTCCCCGCATATTCCTGTGCGCATTCCGGGACGTACGGCGCGACCTTTCTCTACCGCCATCTTTATAAGCTGTCCTACACCGTTCTGGTCAAGAACCTGGAACGGATCAACACTCAGAATCTTCTTTTCAAGATATACAGGCAGGAAGCTTGCGATGTCATCGCGCGAATAACCGAACGTCATCTGCGTAAGGTCGTTTGTTCCGAATGAGAAATATTCAGCTTCAGATGCGATTTTATCGGCAGTAAGTGCAGCGCGCGGTACTTCAATCATTGTACCGATTTCAAACTTCACCTCTATGCCTTCCTTCTCAAACACCTCTTTAGCAGTCTTTAGTATGACTTCCTTCTGCTGTTTGAACTCATATAAGATACCGATAAGCGGAACCATGATTTCCGGTTTCGGATTCTTGCCTTCTTTCTTCAGTTCGCATGCGGCAGTGAGTATGGCACGTGTCTGCATCGCTGTTATCTCCGGGAATGTTATTCCCAGACGACAGCCACGGTGTCCGAGCATCGGGTTATTTTCAGCAAGACTTGCTACGCGTTTCTGTATTTCCTCAACACTCACGCCCATTTCGTCTGCCATTATCTGCTGTCCTTTAAGGTCATGAGGTACGAATTCGTGAAGAGGCGGGTCAAGGAGTCGTATGTTGACCGGACATCCGTCCATGGCTTCAAGAATACCTTTAAAATCTGCTTTCTGGTAGGGCAGGAGCTTTGCAAGTGCTTTCTCGCGACCTTCAACAGAGTCTGCAAGAATCATCTCACGCATGGCTACAATCTTCTTGTCCTCAAAGAACATGTGCTCCGTACGTGTCAGTCCGATGCCTTTTGCTCCAAAAGCCCGTGCTATGCTCGCATCGTGCGGTGTGTCGGCATTTGTGCGGACCTGTAGTTTTGTGTATTTGTCGCAAAGATCCATCAGTTCCTTGAAGTCACCTGACAGTTCTGCCGCTCTCGTAGGAATCTCTCCGGCATACACCTGTCCCGTAGAACCGTTCAACGAGATGTAATCACCTTCTTTATATACAATCCCTTCTATTTCTACAGTTTTGTTCTTGTAGTTCACATTTATGGCACCGGCTCCGGAAACACAGCATTTTCCCATTCCACGTGCAACTACGGCTGCATGTGAGGTCATACCACCTCTTGCAGTGAGGATGCCCTCTGCCGCAGACATACCTGCAAGGTCTTCAGGTGAGGTCTCTATACGCACCATAACCACGCGATGACCATCCTCATGCCATTTCTGTGCATCGTCTGCGTGGAATACTATCTGTCCGCATGCGGCACCCGGTGATGCGGGAAGTCCCTGAGTTATGACCTTGGCTTTTTTCAAGGCGTCCTTATCAAAAATGGGATGGAGCAGCTCATCGAGCTTTTGCGGCTCACATCTCATCAAGGCAGTCTTTTCATCAATCTTACCTTCCTTTACAAGATCCATGGCAATCTTCACCATGGCTGTTCCTGTACGTTTGCCGTTACGTGTCTGCAGGAACCACAGTTTGCCTTCCTGTACGGTGAACTCCATGTCCTGCATATCTTTATAATGCTCTTCGAGTTTATTCTGAAGCATATTAAGCTTTTGATATATCTCGGGCATAGCCTCCTCCATAGAAGGATATTTTTCAATGCGTTCCTCCTCAGATATTCCCTGTAGTTCTGCCCAGCGGCGTGATCCTTCCTTGGTTATCTGCTGAGGAGTTCTGATACCGGCGACAACATCTTCTCCCTGTGCGTTTACCAGATACTCACCATTGAAGATGTTTTCTCCTGTCGCAGCGTCGCGACTGAAGCATACACCTGTGGCAGATGTATTGCCCATATTTCCGAACACCATAGCCATTACATTTACCGCTGTTCCCCATTCCGCAGGTATTCCTTCCATCTTGCGGTAGAGTATGGCGCGTTCGTTCATCCAGCTGTCGAATACCGCACATATGGCTCCCCAAAGCTGTTCCATGGGGTCGTTCGGGAAGTCCATTCCGGTCTGCTGCTTGATTGCATCCTTGAACAGAGTTACAAGCTGTTTCAGCTCGTCCACATTCATTTCGTTGTCGAGCGATATGCCACGTTGCGCTTTTACATTCTGTATTATAGCCTCAAACGGGTCGATGTCTTCTTTGTTGACCGGTTTCATTCCCATAACGACGTCGCCGTACATCTGTACGAAGCGGCGGTAGCTGTCATATGCGAACCGTTCGTTGCCGGTTTTCCTGGCAAGACCTTCAACAACCGTATCATTAAGTCCGAGGTTAAGAATCGTGTCCATCATTCCGGGCATGGAGGCACGTGCTCCCGATCTCACTGACACAAGCAGGGGGTTGGATGCGTCTCCGAATTTGCAGCCCATCAGCGACTCTATATGTTTTACCGATTTCTCGACGTCGTCTTTCAGTAAGGCAACCACCTCGTCCTTACCTTTTTCAAAATACTCGTTGCATACGTCTGTAGTAATAGTAAATCCAGGAGGTACAGGCACTCCGATAAGATTCATTTCCGCCAGATTGGCGCCTTTGCCTCCAAGCAGGTTTCTCATGTCTGCTTTACCTTCAGCTTTTCCATTACCAAAAGTGTAAACTCTTTTTTCACTCATAGTCGATAAGATATTATTATGTTATAATTTTGAATTTTATTGTGGTTAATATTGTAATCAAAACAATATATATGTCATATTTTTTTTCACCAATATTGTTTTCTGCAAAGATAATTTTATTATTATAAAATGCAAAATTTTTTTATTGAAAAATGTAATGTCGGCTTTGCATTTTATACATTGTATCATCCTATATGTCTGTTACAGCATTGCAGACCCGTAACATTGCCTTATTACGGGCGTACAGCTTCTGACTTATGATATTCAACGAGTCTTTCCGCCGGACTCTGAAGAATACATCCTATTCTTACATTCTCAGCTTGTGCAGCTTCCAGAAGCTGTGTTCTGTATATACATGCTATACTGCCGACAATGCCAACCTCAAGTTCGGGATAGTTGTATTGCGACGTGTTGTTTCTGAAGAAGGAGCGGAAGTTTGATACAACTATGTCTGCAACACCGTCTACATCAATGTGTGAAGAGATAAAAACAGATAAAGATGCAAGAAACTTGCTTGGTGTATTTCCGCGGTATACATTTTGTATTATGTCATCTATGTCAGTAGAACATTGCTCCTCGAATTCTTTGAGCAGCGGCTTCGGGAGTCTGCCTTTGTAAAGAGCATTAAGGAAAAGCTTGCCGAGAACGGCACCGCTTCCTTCATCTCCAAGTATATATCCCATGGACGGAACCTTGTATGTTATGTTGTTTCCATCGTACAATCCGGAATTAGAGCCTGTTCCGAGGATGCATGCAATGCCTTTGTCCCGCCCGAATAAAGAACGTCCGGCAGCTGTCAGGTCACTCTCCACTTCAGTCTTGGAGCCTGTTCCGAATATGTTCCGCAGTAATTTTTTCATTTTGGGCACGTTCTGCTGGGTACATCCGGCTCCATAATAATATATCTCAATATCGTCACTCCGATGTCCGCTGTTACACCTTTCGGAAAGAATGCCACTTTGAGCCAGTTGAGGACGTAGCTCTTTTTTCAGAATATCACAAATTTGCGACTCTGACATGATAGCCGGATTTATTCCGCTTGTTCTTATGACAGTATCGCCTGTACCTTCCAATATCCGCCAGTCCGTCTTCGTGCTGCCGGCATCTGCTACTATTATCATGGTTTATATATGTATGAATATATAAATAAGTGTAGCATGGTTTCAGTAACTACACCTCATCGGTTCTAATAAAATTTATAGTAATATAATAGTAACATGGCGGCGATAATGACTGCAATGACTATAAACTTAATAAGACAGCTTGCTATTTTTTTCAGTATAAAGAATGCGGCAATGACTGCCAGAATGCAATAAATGTAGTATTCGAAGTTTGAGCTCATAGTTTTCTGTATATTTTACTATACACTTATATTATGCGGCAAAATTACACTTTTTTTTTCATCCACCGTATTTTCATTACGGCTTTTTTGTCAGTTCAAACATTGATATGTGGATGTTATAAATTAATTGCCATCATATTGTGTGCTGTTCAGAATCTGCATTTCAAAGTCCGAAGAGTGAGTGTGGCGGGCTACACTACCGATAAGACTTTGAAATGAAAACCTGAAGGACGCACATAATGATGGCAAAGGTATATTTAACATATAAGTGATTTTATAATATAGGCTAATTTTGAACAGCTGCTTATATGTATTCGATGACACTATATTACAATTCTGTTTATGCCGTACGGATATGCACTTTGTATATTTATGCTTTTTCAATGGTAATTTTTTTTGACAGTCAGAATTCGTGAAATAGAATTTTGAATGTGAAGAACAGTTTAATCAAAATGTGTAAAAGCACATAGTAAGAACACGTATTCTTTATTGTTGCTTTCAACAAAGTGCTTTTCGCTTTATAAAAAAGCAGCTTTCATGCTTCAAAACGATGCTTTGGAGCCCGTGATATGGGCTTTTTCGTGACGTGAAACAGGCTTTATCGCGGTGCGAGTTAATATTATTCTTGAATTAAAATATGGTAAAACGTTTATTATCAGATATTTATACATGTTGTAAAATATCGGTGTATTTGAATCCATATTTTATTTTTCTCAGAATAATACGCCTATGCGCACTTGAGAATATTTATTGTTGTATAATTATAAATAGTGATGAATAAATATGCATAAGTATATGTTCCAAATCGATTCACATTCAATCATATGCTGTAAAAAATCGCATTTAACAGTCATAAGTGTCGGTTTTGCCGGCTCAACACTTCTGTTGATACTGTGTTTACGACCATGAAGAACGCGAAAGACGGTGACAAGGATATGGCGAAAATGTCAGTAGTTCACAACACCAATTTGATTTTGACATATAGCTATGCCATACAAAGTCAGTAAAAATATGTGTCAGAAAATACAGGAAGTCCGATATCTGATAATGAAAGAAATGTTCTTATCTGCACAAAGCCAATAATCCGAAATTAATGATGAATTATCCTAAATAGTCGTCTTAATTGTATTAATCTCGAAATTTATCATTAAATTTGCATAAGATAGGGTATATCCGCAAGTTTAATGCCTGCTCTTATTGCACATTTTTGCATTACCATTGCATAAGACAAGCTTCGGCTCGGCAGTATCAAGTCTGGTAAAACTTCGTTTTCCCGTCTTGCTGTTGCGTTCACCTTGCGTTATCTTTGCATAAGATAAGCTGCACTCGGGAAATTGAAAGCAAGCTTTCCTTACGCTCGTTTGCATTATTTTTGCTATAGAAAATTTATATTTAACTCTTCCGGAGGTAAGAATGACTGTGTCGTGATAACGATTTGCTGTATATCTTTCATCCGTATAAAGAAAACATATTCATATGGACATGTTGATAACTGTTTTAATTCTTGTAGTCTCAGCTATCCTGTTTGCAATAGGAAAAATCCGTGCCGACATAGTGGCATTGGGCGGTCTCATTTTGTTATTGGTTTTTGGAATCCTTACACCAGAGGAAGCTCTGGCAGGATTTTCAAGTCCTGTTGTGATAATGATGGTCGGACTGTTCGTTGTCGGAGGCGCGATATTTCAGACAGGGCTTGCAAAGAAGCTCAGCAGCAAGATTGTAAGCCTGGCTGGGAAAAACGAGCTGCGTCTGTTTGTCACAGTCTTTGTTGTCACGTCATTAATCGGAGCATTTGTCAGCAATACAGGCACCGTGGCACTGATGATGCCTGTTGTTGTCAGTCTGGCGTCAAGGGCTGACATAAAGGCTGGACGTCTGCTCATGCCGGTGGCATTTGCCAGCAGCATAGGAGGAATGCTAACGCTTATCGGTACACCGCCAAACCTTGTCATTCAGGACACTTTGACAGGTGCGGGTTACGAGCCTCTGTCATTTTTTTCATTCTCTCCTGTCGGCTTGGTATGCATCATTTCTGGAATAATAATTTTATTGCCATTGAGCAGATTGTTTCTGTCAAAGAACGATGATAAGAAAGGACGGCGCAAAAAAGGAGGCAAGACGTTGGAGCAACTTGTGAAGGAATACAGGCTTGCAGACAATATGTCGGTATTCAAAGTCAGCGCAGGCTCCGGACTGAACGGAAAAACCATTTCAGAACTTGATATACATAACAACTACGGACTCTTTGTTTTTGAAGTGAGAAGCGAGAACAGCCGTCATAGCGGTATAATAAAGAATGTGGCACAGAGGTCGGCGGGTCCTGAGACGATTCTGTCTGCGAATGACCTGATTTATATCACCGGCGATAGGGAGCAGCGCATGCGTTTTGCGGAAGAATACGCTCTTGAGATATGCAGCAATAAAGACGAACAGAGCAAAGACACAGCCGACGGTCTGGCATTCTACGATATAGGAATAGCAGAAATTGTTCTGATGCCCAACTCAAGGCTTGTGAATGTATTGCTCAAAAACTCGGGATTCAGAGACAAATACAGTATAAATATTATTGGTATACGTCGTGACGGGGAGTATATAATGGACAACTTGCCTGAAGTTAAACTGCATTCGGGGGATGTGCTGCTTATACAGGGTACATGGAACAACATAGCACGGCTCAGCAACGAGGAAGACAACTGGGTGTTGCTTGGTCAGCCTCTTGAAGAAGCGGATAAAGTCACGTTAGACTATAAGGCTCCCATGGCAGCCGGCATAATGCTTTTGATGATTATGCTTATGGTGTTCGACTTTATTCCGGTTGCCCCTGTTACCGCTGTCATGATAGCCGGATTGCTTATGGTTGTGTGCGGTTGCTTCAGAAATGCGGAGGCTGCCTATAAAACGATAAACTGGGAAAGTATAGTGCTGATAGCTGCAATGATGCCGCTGTCTGTGGCATTGGAGAAAACAGGAGTCTCGTCATGGTTGTCCCATTCGCTTGTTAACGTTCTCGGAGGATTCGGTCCCATGGCACTTCTTGCAGGCATTTATTTCACTACTTCCATAATGACACTATTCATAAGTAATACTGCAACAGCTGTACTTATGGCTCCGATAGCCCTTTCTTCTGCAGTGGAGATGGGATTCAGTCCTTATCCGTTTATGTTCGGAGTGACCCTCGGGGCAAGCATGTGCTTCGCATCACCGTTTTCCACACCGCCGAATGCTCTTGTAATGCAGGCAGGAGGCTATACGTTTATGGATTATGTCAAGGTGGGACTGCCTTTACAGATATTAATGGGAATTATATTGATATTCGTTTTGCCACTTATCTTCCCGTTCTGAGGAGTGATGTCGGCGGTAGCGGAAAAAGCTCATTTGACCTTTCGCATTATGAGTCCGTTACCGCAGTCTATCGCTTCTTCTGTAAAGTTAAGATGATAAATAAATGTAGACTTGTTACCGAAGTCGCATATAAGTTTTCCGTTTTTATACGTGTACGTACCTGCTGACGTATGTCCGCATTCGCTTTCGATAATGCTGTCACCATAAATATCTATGATTATATCGAAGAATTCCGCCCGGAACATCCATCGTCCTTCAATCCATTTCGGTATTTGCCCGGATCTTTCGTTGTATTCCGTTGCATCTTTGTCCGGGGTGGAGGATATGTCTGTTATATAATCGCTGTTGTTGTATAAGTCGCTTTCCGGTGTTATGCCTTGTCTTTGTTGAATGAGTAAGCTCACTATAACTGCCGTAATTACAATTATTGTAATTATGACGGACATTGTTAACGGAGTATTCCTGTATACGTGTTTTCCCGTCCATTTATGATTTTGAACGCCATTGACATGATTTGACACATTAACGTTCGGTTGTTTGTTTATGTCGGGCGCGTTTGTTTTTTCTTCGGATAAATCAGTTGAACGCTCCTTTATATCCGGATGCCTGTCGGCTTCCCCGTCACTTACTGATATGGTGTTTTTATCTTCAGCGTCTTGTGTGCTGGCTTCCTCATTTGCTGATTCTGTTCTTGTGTATGCAAACGGAGTTCCACAACGCGGGCATACACAAGAATGCTCATTGATGAAATCAGGAATGTCTTCCTCAAAACGGAATCTGCATTTGGGGCATTTTATTTCCATGTATGAATGTCTTTAATGCCTATTTGTCTAATTTTATGATAGCTTTCTGTTCCACCTTCCATTTTTCTCCGTCAAAAACGGCAATTCCTTTTTCTAATGTTACAATATGGTTCGGAATGCCGTTCGTTGAAGATGCTATCTTGCATGCTGGTTTAAGGAATTGTGTTGTAGAAATTATGGCTGTGGCTATGGCATCCTTACTTTCAATAACAGAAAACATGCCACGTTCTTTTGTTTCTGTTTCCAGCATATATATGGATTTTCCTATCTGTATCTCTTCAGAATATTCGCTGAATGTACCATCAGATGCCGGAGCAGGAAGGTATATGGTCGTTGGACTGTCGGCGGCTTCATCATGTTCTGCACCTTTCGGTGATGTGTTGTCATCAGACAACCCTGATTCTGCTTCCTGACGCTCATCATCCTTCCGCATCTGTTCTTTTAGAAACCTCACTTCTGTCTCCAACGCCCCGATTCTTTTTGAAAGAATACGTATTTCTTCCATCAAATCATTGGTAGATTCAGTTTCATCACTACTTGTTTCCTTCTTCGTGAATTTCTGAAATGGATTCTTTATCATATAAATTCTCTATAAGGTTATTACGGATTATGCCGATGATAGGGTAGAAGAATACGGTATCCTCTATTATATCGTCATCGTTTTTGTCATCGATATTTTTGTTCATAAATATCCATCCGTTCGCAAGATGATGCTCAATGTTTTTATTCATTAATTCACGGAAAGCCTGCATTGTCTTGTTGGCTACAAGAAAGTTCTCGTTAACATGGATGTTGTCACACAGTGACATGAAGAAATCATTAAATTCTTTGACGCTCTTTATAATCTCATTACGTATGTCATCACTGTTCATGTCATTATATGTCAGGAATTCCTTTGATATCATTGAATGATTATATCTCATTGGAGTGTCCAGGTCTGACATGAGTCTGTTAAGCTCATATACACTCTCACAACCCATTTTATCGCGGACCTGCATCAGTGCGCCACGGCATGTTATCTGTTTAGGCTCATCTTTCTCAATGATGACGGAGAAGCCGTCACTGTCATATTTTTCATTATATGTCATTTCAAAGATAGTCTGAGTTATGAGGTTCAAAGCTTCATTGTTTCCAATAATATCAAGAATCTTTGAACCGGTACCGCTGAACATCACACTTCTTGGTTTGTTTAACCGACGGTGGTGCATGGTTTTTGCCACATAATATATTATTGCAGCATAGAAATATATGAATATAATCTTTCGAATATAGTCCTCGCCCAGTCTATGGTTGTAAGAGAATATGTCTTTGTTCTTTATTATCTTGTTCTGTACTATTGAGAAAAAGAACGCATTGACATCCTCGGATTTGCGTTTCTCCAAGATGTCATCAAGTATTCCATGCAGCTCACCGTATTTGTCATCATCGTAGTTGAACAGTTCCTTAAAATATCTGGCATACTCCACAACCATCGGATTTGTGTCTCCGTGCGGTATCTCTGAAAAACCGTCACCGAACAGCACATTTGCGGCAAAGCGGAAAGAAGACAGCATTATCGGCTGTTTCGAGTTTGGCTCAAAAACAGCTATATCGCTGGTACCGCCTCCTATGTCTATGCTTGCCACACACGACGCCGCACCATGAAACTTGTCCGAGCACTTATAATAATAATATGGCGCCACAGACTCTGGCATCTTTATGATATTTGTATTGTCTGCTTTTACTCCAAATACGTCTTGGAAGGTTTTCGACCAGATTTCCTCCATCTTGCGTATCTTTCCAATTTTCATACTTAGAGGGTAGAACCAAACGAGACGTGTTTTCCTTAAGTCCCCGTTTTCAAGTATGACTTTGGTTCTCATCAGTAACGCAAGCTCTGTGATATATGCCCGAATGCGTTTGCTGGAAGCAATATCTGCCGACCATTTAATGTCAGGCACAATCCTGTTGCCATACCCTACAGACTCCTTTTCATATATGAACGGTATGTTTGTGTCACCAAGTGCGACAATGTCGTCAGCATTTCTTGCATCCAGATGCTCGCTCTCTGAAAGTACTGTACGCTGCGGGAAGCCATACGTCTCATCAATGCATTTCGGCAGAAATTCCTGTCTCATTATCGCGTCATAGAGAATATTCTCGCTGTTATATAACGTAGCTATGAGTCTTTCATGCCCGAGAGAATCTATGTTTAACGGTTCCGGCATATTGCTTTCTCTCATATATTCAATATGAGTGTTTGTCGTTCCGAGGTCTACAGCAAAGGTGTAGGAATCGTGTCCGTTTATGTTTTGTGCCCATTTCGGACAGATTATGCCTTCAATATTGTTGCCGGCATCGTCTGCGTTTATCCCGACCTTTATGTAATCAAATGAATCCGTTACTTTGTAATAGCTCGTTCCGACACGTTTTTCTGCCTTCAGACTTCTCTTACGTGATGTGACGCTTTCTTCAGAAAGGATGTTATTATAGTTGTCTTTATAAAAAGACAAAGAGATGTTATGCTGTTCGAGTTGTCCTAAGGCGCGGTCAATAAGCTGCACGTTGTACTGTTTCAGCAACGGACTTTTTATGAATGGGAATATGGACAATGCGAAGGGAACTGTTATAAAATGCCCGTAATTGTTCTGCACGTCATAACTCAGGTCTCCAGTGCTTGACTTGATGTATACACGCGACAGCTTTATGTATTTACTGCCGTTGCTGACCGGAATCCTGAGTATAGCCTCGACACTTTCTGACGAACCGTCTTTTTTATGGCGAAGTTCGAATCGTTTATGCCCGTTAACAGTCCCCCACAGGTCGCTGACTTTGAAATATTTGAAATACAACGGCTTCAGTGGCAATATGAAATCAAACTTGTCGGTTTCAACAGTTCCCGTAGAAATGTTCCCGTCAAAGAAGCATTCATGATTTGAAGTGTAGTCAAGCTTTATGATTACCGGCTGTAAGAAGTCATCATCTGTAAGCCATGGATATCTGTGACGTGTTGCCGGTAGTGTGCGTTTATCCGGAGACAACGCATAATCTTTCGGTTTTATGACAATGGTATCGTCCCAGTCTCGTGTAACATATCTGAACTTGTTTGACTTTGTCGCATTCAAATTGTTCTGCAAAACCAGCGGTTGTGTCTCGTCGATATCAAAAGAAGGCGCTATGACAAAATCGCTTTTGGCAATTTCCTTTTGTATATCAACAGCTCTTGCACAAAAGAATGGAATGTCAAGAGCCTGAACTCCTTCCTCCATAATGTCATAATTAGATGTAAGAAATAATTTTGCCTTCTCTTCATTCTCTACATCCAAAGCCTCTGGATTACCGATTTCGCGTATTATTTCATTTCGCAGACTGTTATCGAGCAATGAAAAATCGCGTATTATATAATTGTTGACTTCATGGCAGAATCTCTTTAGTTCCGGATATGCCGTGAACATTGCATATACGTATTTCACAAATATTGGCTTCCTTTCGTGCAACGGACGGTATTCTGTAAATATCCTTCTGTTTTCCTCGACAAAAATATCATAGGAGTCATTCCCTGCATTCGGAGTTGCCATGAACAGTGTGACAGGTGATGTTCCGCCTATTACGCTGTTCCCATATACTACGAAATACAACTTCTCCAACCTGTTGAAATTGAACGCTTCGGCATCCTGCCGGAGAAACATTTCTATTGTCTCACCAAGCAGTTTGTGCTGTCCGTCAGTCTTCAAACGGTCTATCTGAGTCTGTTTGTTCCATTCTATTATATGAAACAAATCATTATATTCCTTATAGTTGAACAGTAATTGAGCAATATCCAAGGCATCCGATACAAGTTTCTTGTCCATAGCCTCTCCATTCAGATCGGCATGCACGGACAAACGCTGAAACGCATTCTTAACCAATTCCATTTGTGCGAAAGGGCTTGGAATAGCCGTACGCGGAGTCTGCAACATGCCTCCATCCGGATCGGATATCATTTCTATCTCATCTGCATTATACTGATCGTTCAGCTGTATCCATCCCTCACCTGTTGTCTTTTTATTGTATGATAATATATTGCTCATTGTGTTCTTACTGTTAATTAACGGAAATGTATTTTTCTTCTATCAGTTTGTCAAGCGTCTCATTAAGAAGACAGAACAGTTTATACGGAACTTCATTTGCCCCGAAACGCGATGTCTTTACTGCCTTCTGGGAAGCTGCATTCATTGCTGACATGATTTTCTTGTAGTCCAGAGGTGATTTCATGAATCCGCTTTTGGGCATTATGTCTGTCAGACAGTCTTTCAGATTTTCCGTGTTGAGATTGAACGGTACAAAGCTACGCTGGTTTTCCTTAAGTTCTTTCAGCCATTGGTTGTATGCTACGTAGAAGTTGGATGTCAGTGTAGAATAGAACGATGTCGACAGAAAACTGCCGGTAAGTTCCGGTTTGTCCAAAGTGAATCCGTGACCTATGTCTTTTTTCAGATGGTTTGTTATATACATGTAGGCAAGATGGAACTTTATCATCGGTTTGTTTATCATGTGCCGTGACTGCATACCAAGATCCATAAGACTTATCTGTTTCTTGTCATAAGCGAGTCCGTATTCTTTGTAAACAGGATTGATAGCTTTGCCGTCAGCCGTTATGAGCTGGTCGTCCGGTATCTGCATAAAATCCAGAATGGACAACGCACCGATGAACTCCACTATATGGGCATCATTGCGCTGCCCGTTGTTACCGGGATCGTTGAAATATGGCATCGACGGTATTTCGTCACCGAGATAATAGCAAGCATTTATTTTTGATTCCTGTATGTCACTGTCATCATGTTTTATACCTGTCAGATTATCGTGATAATAGTAGAGCGCAGACTTTGTCTTGGAAATGAAATCAGCACGGGAGATAGGACTGTTCTCATCCTGCTGTACATTGAAGTAGGGCAGAACGGTCAGCGCACCGATTCTGGCGTCCGCAAGGTCTCCTCTGTTTGCCTGATTGCTGTTTCTCGCATTACGTATATTATTGACTATGATAGGATAGCCAGCCGCTCCGGTTCCTCCGAAGATGGAGCTGACAATGAATATCCTGTCATTCCGCTGGAACACACTTGCAAACAGTCTGAACTCCTCGCTGTCCTTTATCTTGTTCAAAGCCACACTTCCGATATTGGGATTGCCGACAAAGCCGATGTTCATTTTTGTTTCCAGCTGTGTTTTTGAAAACAACATCGAGCATAGAGCCTGATTTGCGGAGTCAAGTGTATTGTAGGATATGAATTCCTGGAATGTCTTTGAGCCTACAGCATCGATATTAAAGAGAAATGTATCAGAAAGAGTGGGGCTGTTGGGAACAATATCTTTCAATGAAGAAATCTTCACGGAAAAAAAGCCTTGTCCTACATCCTGTCTGTCACCATACAGGCTGTTGCGTATCTGTCTGTACCATTTAAGCAGGTTCTCTGTGCGTTTCAGGTCTTCGTTAGACCTGTGCGGATCTATGATAATAGGTATAATCTCTGTCGCTACGGGCGTACCGGACTCATTCAATGGGGTGATTCCGGCAGCAAGCTGCATTATGAGCGGACGCATTACACGCGATCCTGTACCTCCGACTAAAAAAAGAAAAAGTCTCACTTTCTGTATGATGATTATATTTATATGTTATATGTCTTTATTTACTCCGGTATCGGTGTGTGTCTGCAGTTTGTGCTCCACCATCTCATTGAAAACGATGCAATAGTGTATATTATGCATTCTATTATTATGTTCACTGCCGCAAAAACCGCAAGTTCCTTTGAAAAGTCTATGCCATTGTCTGAAAAGACGCTCTCGAGATAGGGAACGTTTATTGCGGTAACGATAATGCCGGCGATTACGAGCATTACCAGCCAATGATACCAGCGTGAGAACGACACCGAGTTTATGCCATAATAGAATATTGCCGCACAAAGCCAGGCAATGATTGCTGTGGATAATGATGCGACGAAATACAATCCGTTGTTGTACATTTCGTTTGAGAATTGCATTTCATAATAGAACATCTCAAACAGGTCGGTTGCGAAAACCATAAATAATATTGTGAGAATTATTCCGGTGAACAATAATATCAGCTGTCTCATATCTATTTTTTTAATTTTAATTTAAGTGTAAAATAATATGGTCCTTCCTCTGCGTTTTTGCTGTAAGACTCGTATATTCCTTTCATTATATATTTAAATCCGAATGTGGTTCTGGCGAATTCCTGAGCGGCAATGTTGGCGTCATCGTCACTTGAGGATTGCTCAACCCATTGTGGAAGTGCGTTCTTGAGTCTTATCCTTACATCCTGGTCAGTGGTTATTTTTTTCGTTTCAAGTACAAACACGTGGGTAGCTTTCTCTGCATATTTTTTTTCTGCCGGAGTAATGTGTTGTCTGTCAATAGTCATTATGGCTTTAATCTTAATGTCATCGTCAGATTCCACCACATAGTTTCTTTTGTCTGAAAGGTAGCCGTCGTCTATGAACATTCCTCCAAGGTCTGCCGCCACGACCAATTGTATGGATGATGTACCCTTCTCAGGCTCAACGTCCTCAATCTCCGTAATCTGACTCGTCTGTCCCTTTTCTGGTCTGAACCGTGCCTTAATATCAGGATAGCTCATCAGAAGAGAATAGTGAGGACTGTATATCTCAGACGTTTCGAACAAGTATTCATTCTCATATCCGTCCATCTCCTTGAACTGACAGAATGTGGAATAACTGCTGTCTTGCGTCAGACGTGCGATGTTCTCCTTGTTGCTGACAATCACAATGTAATAGGGACGTTGTCCGTCATATCTTTTTCCGGATGGAGAATCATAAGAATAATACATGCCATTGAAGCTGCTGTTCATTTTTATGATTAACATCGACTTGTCTTTTACATTATTCTTAAATACGGAGTTTATCATTCCCTGTGCCTCTGCAAAGACCTTCTGAGGATTGATTCCATTCATGTTTTTAGTGGAATATATCATGTCTGTCACAAGGATACTTACTTCATTCGCGGCAGTATGGTCAAGAATGTCTCTGAATATTACAGCGAAATCCGTATAGCTCGCGTCACCTATAGACCTTGTAGCCTCGAAGATGTTGTTGTCAGCAAGAAACTTACGCACCCCCTGCGGATATTCGTTTATTGAACTGTTCACCACATATATTTTATTATGGTCTTCGTTCGGCAGGCTGTTCAGCATCCTCACAATGGCAGCCTTGAAACGTCCGTCTCCGTTTGCGGCGTCGTATGGCACCATGCTTCCTGAGCGTTCCAGATAGAATTTGGCTGTCATACGTCCGTCGCCGCCGATACCGACAAACGATACTTCAATGGACGGACGTCTGTTTTTAAAAAATTCTTCTATATATGTTTTTACCTTTTCCGTGTCTAATCCGTCGTCTTCATAGAACTCTTCGAAGTTCTCCTTAGCGGAGGTTATGGATGATTCTATTTTTTTCCAGTCATTATTATCTATTGTACGGTCACTCTCCGCAAGCGTGAGAAGCAGTCGGTTGAACTCTTTCTTATTACTGTTGCCACATCCGCTGACGGATAAAACACACACAGTCAGTATAAGACATATAATCGGATAAATGATATTTTTCATACCTATTATGACGCTATAATAATAAATATAGTTGCAAAAATAACAAAAAACACGGACATTATGGGGTGATATTCGGTTTTTTAGTGTTAAATATTACTCAGTCACAGTTTTATAACGTTCTTTCGTGTCCGGCATGTTGATATTCATGTCATATTTGTTATGATATTTGAAAATATAGGAAATACGGTACAGTTTCCATTCCGTCAGCATATGACTCTGTATATTGTATAATAATACAATTATTGAGCCGATTATGTATAATTATGCGGCTGAGTGATGCTCAAAACCCGATTATTTACGGAAAAAGAAAATGTTGTGGGTGAAAATGCGAGTATTTCTACCTTGACATAATCGGTTGAGTACTAATGCGATACAAAAAACGTATGCCCGCGGAACTATTTTACATGCGTAAAAAAGCCTGTTTCGCCATCTGAAACGGGCTTTATGGCATGACAGAACATGCTTTTTGACAGTATGGGAAAGCCTGTTCCATATCGTAATATATGTAAAAACACAATAAAAGGATTGTATTGGAATGAGCCATACGGGCTTTTCCGGATAAAAGAATCAGACTTTACTGGCTTAAAGTGTCATTTTAGCCGTAATAAAAACGAAACAGACCGGTAGGACAACATGTTCCTCCGGTCTGTTTTGAAGATTTATTATGATGTTTTCAATTATCCCTTTTATGCATAAATATTCATTTATATGGGTTGTTATTTTGTCTGGATGAGGAATAACAAAAGATGTGTCTTATGCAAACATATGTCACCATTTCAGATGGGTTTGCAACATCATAGTCTCAATCTCACGTCAAATCCAATCTGTACAGGATACCCGCGCTGCGCGAAACAGTTCCTTGTTCCGGTAGCGGAACTGTCTATGGCAAATGTGTTATATTTGGTATCTGTTATGTTTTTACCCCATAATGTCAGTATTGCATTGCCTATTTTTCCTTCCACACGTGCTCCCAGTAATGCGTAGAACGGCTGTGAATAACTGTTGGTCTCGTCCCAGTATATTCTTCCCTGAGCAGATATATTGGCACCGAAAGTGAGAGACTCGAGTCTGCTTCCCGACAGGTCAAGTCTGTAAGCCACGTCAGCTCCTATCGTGTGCATAGGTATGTATGGCACCTTCTTGTCTTTATAGTCGCGCACGACATTCTTGCCGTCTACTTTTATGCTGTCTTTATATTCTTTGAACACGGCATGTGTGAGACCATAGCTTGCCATCCATGAAAGATGATTGTTAAAAGCCTTTCCTCTTACAGAAGCCTCAATGCCGCAGCTTCTGCTTTTCCCGGCGTTCACCATCATTCTTCCGAAGCCGTAGTTGCCTGCCATTACGGAAAGCTGTTGGTTGCTCACGTGCATGTAATATGCGGATATATCGAAACTTATGGCATGTTCAGGAAGGTTTATGTGAGCTCCCACCTCATAGTTCCAGCTTGTTTCCGGTTTATAGGCTATGGTTTTGTTCACCTTATAATAATCCTCCTTAGAATGTGGTACGTCATAATCGCCTCTCATGGCATTTGACTGATTCTTCATCAGTTCTGTCTGAAGTATGTCTGAGAACATCTGTATGTTGTATCCTCCGGCACGATAACCCTTGCTGACAGACATATATATATTGCTGTTGTTATTATCAAGACGGTATGTAAGTCCGAATTTTGGAAGCAGCTGGCTGAAGTCGTCTTTTGCATTGCTTAGCAGATGTGAGGACAGTGTGTATGTAGCCTCTTTCCCCATGACTTTTGCGGTCATTGCCATCAGAGCCTTTGTGTCGTAATTTATTTCAGTCTGACTGAAATCGTAGCGCAGACCTATTGTTGCGTTAAGGCGGTCTGTAATGCTTATGTTCGACTCATGAAACAGACCGAGATTAAAGTGTGGCGTATGGAATACACCGGGTACGGTAAGTGCCATGCCGAGTGATATGCCGCCCGATTTTTCAACAGTGTTCTTTGCCATTTCCATCGCAACGCTTTCCGGCATGCCGCCTGCCATCATTTTCTGTGCAATTGAACCGACAATGGCATTATACATGGCACTCTGTATTTTATCAGATATTGGCTTTGTCATACCATCACCGAAATAGACCGGAGCGTTTGTCTTGAGCCACATGTATGAGCCGAACAGTCCGAAAGTCCATTTCCACCGTCTGTCGCTTTTGCTTTTGACGGTTATCTCTTCCGTCAAGGCATTCTGGAATTGACGCTGCGTAAGGTGCATGTAGTCTATCGGCATATAGTCCTGATCCATAAGCATGTAGTCCTTCAGATATTGATAGGAGGTTGTTGCATTAAAGTCAAAATTGTCTTCTTTCAATCTGAATGTCAGACCGGTGTTGAATATGTTGCGTCTGTAATTGTTCTGATAATTGAATGACGGCTCAGCAGTTGTTCCTGTTTTTTCGTCATACAGACCATATGCGAATCCGTTTTGCTTTACATATTGATAGTCGGCTACAAAATCAACAGATAATTTATTACCGGAGTCATATACAAGACGTGCCTTTCCTCCAGCCTCATTCATCTTGTCGGCGCGTTCTCCGGTCGCTGTGTTGCGGAGGAAGCCGTTGGTTCCGTTGTAAAAGCCTGCAATGGAAAAAGCGAGTTTGTCGCTTATCTTACCGTAGTGGGCTATTTCTATATTGCGCAGAAAATGCGAGCCGATGCTTAGTTTTACGTCCGTTCCGCTATACGACATGGGATTCGGTGTGTAGAGTCTTATAAGTCCTCCTTCAGTATTCTGTCCGTATAATGTTCCTTGAGGACCTCTCATCACATCTATACGCTCTACCTGATATGTATAGAAGTTCAAGGCACTTTTGTTTATTATTGGCATGCCGTCAACGTATAATCCTATGGCAGGACTGTTTATTCGTGAGCCTATTCCTCTGACATAGACGGAAGATGTGAGGCGTGATCCGTAATCAGGCATTGCAAACGATGGTGCATATGCAGACAGACCATTAAGACTGTTTACTTTCAGTGAATTAATGTCGTTACCGGAAAACGAGGAGGAACTCAGTGCCTGCATTCTCAGACGATAGTTCTCTTTGGGTTGTGACACGACTATTATTTCGTCTATGTCGAAGATACGCGATGTGTCAAGTACCTCCGGTCTTTCATTTATGCCGCACGATATTCTTGCATTCAGTGCAGCGGTAGTAACGCATAGGATTGACATTACGGCAAGTCTTTTCATACTCATTGGCTGTGTGTTTTTGTGCAAAGTTACACCGTTTGCTGCATTGCGGCAATCCTTATTTATTATGATTTGCTCATTCGTTCACCGTTCCACAATAAGGACATTTTCCTTTTTTATGCAACCCCGCACCGCAGTTGCCACAAATATAGTAACGGCTGCTGTGTCTGAAATAACGGTATAATGCGAATATGACATATGCAAGAAACAGCAGATAGCCAATATAATAAAGTGTTGCAATGCTGAAGAGAATATAGTTTATTGCGCATATGCCGATAAGTCCACCCAAATAGTGGGTTGCCTCACCGAATGGCAGCTTATGGAATATTTCATCAATGGCAGCCAATGTAACTATAATGATGAACCATACCGTACACAGAAAGACTGAGAGTGCCGGCGGCTGCACAAATGGATTGAGGCTGGGATGAAAGTAGAAATGCCTCCACATGTCCGGTGCGAACATTTGTATGCTCGAATAGAACATAGCGGCAAATGCCACAGACAATGCGAGAAGAGTAGGGTAGAATGACGGTATGTCATTGAAATGCACCACCTTTGCGTTTATCTTGAATATGAGATGAAACACGTAACTCGCTCCTATTATGCTTATTATGATAAGGAATATGAGCAGATGGGTGTCTGAGAACATCGATATGAACTGTGAAATGGGGTCGTCCGGCACCACTCCTGAAAGGAGACGGTTCTCTTGTATCCATCCGAATGTGAACTGGTCTCGTGCCACCTGAATCCATACCGAGTCGGCTCTGTCATCAGATGTCCTTGTATCCACAACTACAATGTTGTCGTGTTTGCGTATTACTATCGTGTCGTTCCCGACAGGACTGCTTGCGTAAGGCATTTGCCTGCACAGAACGATTGAGTCTGCTTTGACTACAAAGTTGTAGTTTCTGGCATAATGATGTGTTTTTAAGAACGATATGGAGTCGAGTTGTCTTTCATTATATGCAACGTTGTCCTTCGCATTCTTAAACTTTGTTCTGCTGTGATAGCATCCTCCCATGAGAAGGAATGACAGGAATATGGTTATGACAGTAATTTTATTTCTCGGCATATACTTTCATCTGGCAATTGTTACAGTCAAATTTCAGTCGGAATCTTCTGTTGTCTTTGAGGACAAGATATAGAGGCTCTTTCCATGGAGCCTTTCTTTCGCATTGTTTTGTGCAATATCCCATTTCGTATCTGATGCAATACCTGCATGTCATTATCGGTGTGCCACTGACTTCATAGTTATTCGACACTTCAATGGCTACAGGTGCATCTTTAGGTCCGAGTTCATTGTACAACTCTCTGGCAAGCCTGTTTGCGACATTCGCGGCATTTATATCTTCGGCAGAAATTATATCTTTACCGATAGTTTCCGGCAAGATAAAAGGCGTCGGTTGTTCTTCATGTTGTGATGTGTACAGACTTGAGAACTTTTTCAATGTGTTCCGTCTTAACTCCGCAAGAATACTTGATGGGATGAACCTTAACCCTGTATCGGATGAAATGATTATTTCATCGGCTGAATATGGAGTATTGCCTAATTTACTTAATTGCAACCTCATGTTTTCATCCTGCGGTTTGTGCGCAGCTTCCGAGATAAAATATATCTTTTCTGTTGCCGTGTGACCGTCGCTGTCTTGTATTGTCAGCTCCACGCTATTCTGTGAAGCGGACAGCACCATCCTTATATTGATTTTTCTTTTTGCCGTAGTAGTTGACATCATGTTCTCAAATAGCTGGTCATTATTACGGTATAACGCCATACGAGGCTTCAGGTTTTCAGGCATATTAAAAGGATAGAGCCGGTTGTTTAAGACCTTGTTTACTCTAAAGCCTTCAAGTTGTTGGTTTTCATTAATAAAACAAAGTCCATCACCATTACTGAAACTTTTGGTTCCCGATACGCTGATCGAATTATGCCTTATCTCCTTGACATTACCGACAAACTCACCTATTGCTTTCGGTGTATTGACAGATGCTATACCTTGTTTACGTCCATATAGAAAATAATCAGTAAAACCACGGTTAAACGTCTTGTTCAAATCTGGCTTGAAAGAATATACCGACTTTCCGGCAGAAGCTCTTTTATATTTGTCCGGATTTAACGAAATAATCCTGTCCAGCTCTTGATTATATGCGGCAACTACATTCTTCACATAATCCACATTCTTCAATCTGCCTTCAATCTTTAATGATGTTACCCCGGCTTCAAGCAGCTCCTGCAGACTGTTTAATCTGCTCATGTCTTTAAGAGACAGCATATATTTGTCTTTCAGAATCGTTTTATCTGTACTGTCCCTAAGATCGAATTTCAGTCTGCAGAACTGTGCGCAATTGCCTCTGTTGGCACTGCGACGGAAACAATATTCTGAAGCATAGCATGCTCCGGAATAGCTCACGCAAAGTGCTCCGTGGACAAAGGCTTCCAATTCTATATCCGGTATCTCTTTATGTATCTCATTTATTTCCTTCAAGGAAAGCTCTCTCGCAAGGACAACTCTTTTGAAGCCGGAACTCTTCAGCCATTTCACCTTTTCCGCATTCCTGTTATCTGTCTGTGTACTGGCATGCAATACGACCTTGCTTTTGATGTTATTGCATATCTTTAATATTGCCATGTCCTGCACAAGTATTGCGTCTACGTTTATCTCCTCGAGTTTTCTTATAAGGTTCTCAACCTGACCGATTTCGCTATCAAATATAATTGTATTTATTGTAACATAAACCTTTGCATTATATTGATGCGCGTATCGGCATAATTGTCCAATGTCATCTATGGAATTTCCTGCCGCAACGCGAGCTCCAAAGTTGTCTGCACCTATATACACAGCGTCTGCTCCATGGTCTATGGCAGCAATTCCGCATTGTAGATTCTTTGCCGGTGCAAGCAGTTCTACCTTTCTTATCATTCGTGTCTGGTATTATTTGATTTTATTAATATCGTATGGCGTTTCCTGATAGATGTAATAATTGATCCAATTACTGAACAAAAGGTTTGCGTGCGCGCGCCATGTTACCAATGGCGGATTAGCCGGATTGTTGTTTATATAATAGTTCAATGGCATTTCAACGTCATCTCGCTTGCCCAAATCACGCTTATATTCTATATCCAAAGTGTTTGGTGCATATTCGAAATGTCCCGTTATGAAAAACTCTCTCCCGTTACGTGCCATTACGATACTTACACCGCTGTCTTCTGATTCAGCAAGAAGGGTCAGTTCATTTTTTGCAACAATATCGTCTCTTCTTATTTCTGTATGTCTGCTATGCGGCATAAAAAAAAGATCGTCAAAGCCCCGGAATATTGGTTGTTTGAGATCAAGCGGTCTCTGTTGAAACACTCCGAACATTTTCTTCTGAAGCGGGTACTTAGGAATACCATAGTGATAATAAAGCCCAGCCTGTGCAGCCCAACATATATATATGGTACTTGTGACATGTGTGCGAGCCCATGAGAATATTGTGGTTATCTCCTGCCAGTAAGAAACGTCTTCATATTCCATGTGTTCGATTGGTGCTCCTGTAATTATCATACCGTCGAATTTCTCTTTTTGCAGCAAATCGAAGTCTTTATAGAACATCATCATGTGTTCAATCGGAGTGTTTTTCGGAGTGTGGCTTTTGAGCTTCATGAAAAATATCTCCATCTGTAATGGTGTATTGGACAGAAGCCTTATAAGGTCTGTCTCTGTTGTTATTTTGATTGGCATCAAATTCAATATGATTATTCTAAGCGGACGAATATCTTGTTTAGTCGCCCGTGAATTATCCATTACGAAAATATTCTCTTTCTTCAGAATCTCTATTGCAGGGAGCTTATCAGGTAATCGTAGAGGCATTGTTTTTACTTTTTTATTGTAATTAAAGCAAAGATAATGCAAACGAACGCAATGAGATGTCGCTCTCAGATTGCCGATCGCAGCTTATCTTATGCAAAGATACGGAATAAAAACGAAAACAGAAATTACTTTTATTACCATTGGGCATTATTGTCATAAAATAATTATTGTTTAATCAAACAGCCCGTTTGTGTTAAACACAACGGGCTGTTTATTATTTTATTATTGGCAAATGAAAGTAAGTTCTTCCTTTTGTGGAGATTTATCTATGGTTATAATTCCATTTGATTTTATTTCTTCGGAAAGAATCTTTTCACACAGCTGATTCTCAATATAGTTCTGTATCGCACGTTTTAACGGACGTGCGCCAAACTGGCTGTCATAACCTTTAGATGCGACAAAGTCTTTAGCGGCATCCGTAATATCAACGGAATATCCAAGTTCTTTGATTCTTGAGAATAGCGTTTTTAATTCTATATCAATTATCATCCTTATGGAGTTCCTGTCCAGCTGATCAAATGTCACTATTTCATCAAGCCTGTTCAGAAACTCAGGGGTGAACTGTTTGCTCATATGCTTTTTTATTATATTCCTGGCATATTCCTTTTGTGAACTGTCATCATTTGCCTCACCAGACATGTTGAATCCTATTGATTTACCGAATTCCCTTAACTGACGGGTTCCTGAATTAGACGTCATTATGATAATTGTATTCCTGAAATCGACAGTCCTACCATTACCGTCTGTCAGCCTGCCATCATCAAGAACCTGCAGTAGCATATTGAAAACATTGCTGTGAGCCTTCTCGATTTCATCAAGCAATACAATAGAGTAGGGATGACGTCTAACCTTTTCGGTCAACTGTCCACCGCTTTCATATCCAACATATCCCGGAGGAGCACCAATAAGCCTTGATGTATTGAAACTCTCCGAATACTCGCTCATATCTATTCGAATGAGAGAATCCTGGCTTCCGAACATCATTTCTGCAAGTTTTTTTGCAAGGAATGTTTTGCCCACACCGGTTGGACCAAGAAACATAAATACCCCTATCGGTTTATTGGGATCCCTCATGCCGATACGATTACGCTTTATACATCTTACTATTTTATCAATTGCGTCATCTTGACCGATAATTTGCTGTTTCAGTTCCATATCAAGATTTCGCAGCCTGCTGCCCTCTGAGCGTTCAATACGCTGTACAGGTATTCCAGACATTACAGAGACAACTTCAGCCACATCTTTTTCTGTTACAGTTTCCCTATGCCTGCCATATTCTTCAGTCCATTTTTCATTTAACGTCTGAAGTTCTTTTTCAAGTTGACTCTGTCTGTCTCTCAACTCCGCAGCCTTCTCAAAGTTCTGACCGGATACAGCCTGTCTTTTTTCTTCTTCCACATCCTTTATCTGCTTTTCTTTTTCAATAATTGATGGAGGCATTTTAGCATTCTTGATTTGTACCTTAGAACCCACCTCATCAAGAGCGTCTATAGCTTTATCCGGGAAAGAACGGTCTGTTATATAACGTTCAGTCAATTTCACGCAAGCTTCTATTGCCTCATCAGTGTAATTGACACTATGATGACGTTCGTAGCGGTCTTTGATATTTTTTAAAATACTTAATGTCTGATCATAACTCGTCGGTTCGATAAGTACTTTCTGGAAACGACGCTCAAGAGCTCCGTCCTTCTCTATACTGTTGCGATACTCGTCCAATGTCGTTGCGCCTATACATTGTATAACACCTCTTGCAAGGGCTGGTTTCATGATGTTGGCTGCATCCATGCTGCCGGGAGTACTTCCAGCCCCGATAAGCGTATGTATTTCATCAATAAATACAATTATATCCGGATTGTCCTCTATTTCTTTTAACAATGCCTGTATGCGTTCCTCAAACTGTCCTCTATATTTTGTACCGGCAACAATCGCTGTCATATTCAGACTGACAATACGTTTGTTGTATAACAGGGGAGATGTGTGTCTTTTGGCAATCATCTGGGCAAGCCCCTCGGCAATAGCACTTTTACCAACTCCCGGTTCACCTATTAATATTGGATTGTTTTTCTTTCTACGGCACAGAATCTCAATAACCCTCTGTATTTCTTTCTCACGTCCGACAACCATGTCCAGTTTACCGTCTCTGGCAGCCTGTGTCAGGTCTATAGAAAAATTATTGAGTATAGGAGTTTTTGTCTGATTAATTTGTGTCGTATTCGCTGACCTTTTATCACTTTTATCTGAGTTAGGGCTTCTCTGTATGTCCTCTTCATCATCAGAAAGTTCAAGACCGTTTGTTATTTGATTTTTTTGCTGAATATATTTCACAATTTCTTTATAAGATATTTTGTTCTGTTCTAAAATCTCTTTTGCACCATTGTTTGAGCGGTCATGCAATATTGCCAGTACGACATGATTCGCATCTACAAACATATTATGCTGCAGACGGGCTTCAAGAACAGACAGTTTTAAAATGTTGTTGGCCATCTCGTTCAAGGCAAGTTCCTCCATCTGATTGTCATCGACATTTACTGTTTGACTCAGAAGGACTTTTTCTTCCAGTTCATTTATTATTGAATCAGGCTCTATATTTAATTTTGAGAACAAATCCGTTAAAATACTATTCTTCTGTTTCAGTATTCCAAGTAACAAATGTTCCGGACCGATCTGACTACTTGATAAGCGAAACGCCTCATCCTTGCTTATTGCAAGGATTCTGGAAATGTCATTTGAAAATTGGTTCATCATATTATATACTTGTTATAACATTAATATGATATCAGTGCAAATACCATGCCAATTAAAATTTTTCTTTACATCCCTGCATCATATTACTGATCTGAACAATGCGTTGTTTTTTTTCCGCAGAAATGCCGTAATGCTTATAATATGCAAGTGAGCTGCTGAAATACTCATATGCAACATCATAACGCTCACTGTACATATAGCATAATGCCATCCTGTATAAGATATCGGCTTTTTCGTTATCTAAGCATAGTATTGTCGCTTTTTCATAATAAGGTATAGCTTTATTATATTCATTCTGCATGAAACAGCTCTCTGCCAAACAGTAATAATATACTGACTGTTCGCGTGGAGCCAAAACCGCAAGCTCAGATATTGTGCCTTCAAGAATTTTACATGCATTCTTGTAGTCCCATTCATAATAATAACAGACACCCATGTACGCCTTGAATCTGGGATTAAGGGCATATTTTTTGTTTAAATCCTCCAGAAGCAATAATGCCTCGTGGTACTTTCCACCTTGAAAATATCCAATCGCCCGTTCCAGCTTTTCCGTATCATCTCTTTTAATCTGTTGGGCGTTTATACGAAAAGAACACAATATACATAGAAGTAAAATTATATATGTTTTAACCAGCATTCTGTTTATTCAGTGTAGAACTTTATTATATCAGCAATGGCTTTCTGACATATTTGGCAAAATTCAGCCGTTTCATTTGTTCGCATGCGGCATTCCTGCTGACCTCTGAACACACCATGCAAACTATATCCGGCTCCTTCGTATATTCCGACTTTATTCTTATTTTCTGAGGACAAAGGCGTTGGAATCAATGTACCCTTATCTATCATATTCTCCCATTTGCCATGAAAGTCAACCAGTGTTGTAATGTTACGTTCCCATGGTTCTATATCATGCGGATACATGGGGATGTCTTCTGTCTCATATGCATATTCATCAGCAAGTCCGGCGAAACTGTGTCCGAACTCATGTACTACAACCTGTTTGAACTTATCATGATGTGTCATAGACAAATTGTAAGAGTTAAGTATGCCGCCTCCGCCATATTTGTTTGTATTTACAAGTACAATGATATGCTCATATGGAGTGCCTGCCAATATATCGTGCATATCCTTTAAATTAAGTGTTGTCAAGTAACGGTCGCTGTAAAATGTGTCAAAATGACTGTTTAAGGCAGTTTTCCTCCATATTCCGGCAGACGGCTCGCTGCATCCGCTTTCTTCTGACGGTGACATGACGGCTATGACGTTAAACCTTCCCTTATATTTCTTAAATGGCTCGTGTGCAAAAATGGCATCATTCGCGGTTTTGGCATCATTCAAAAAAACGTTCATTTCCTCTTTCTTATATCCTTCCGCAATATAAGCTATATGGATGCAGCGAGTTGTATCCTCTGCCTGCTGAAGAGTCTTATACGGCGTCACAGTCTTAAATCCTATCTGTTTTATCAGAATGTCCTCAGGATTTACGACATGAGTGAATGACTTCATTATTTCTCTGCGATTGTTTCTTATATCCACAGTCACGTTTGCCTTACGCCTCGGCATAGGTATAAGAAATATATTCTCGAATGAGCGTACGTTGTCTATGGCATCGTCATAAGACAGCCATTCCTGAAACAATGTGGAAAATGAATTTCTATAAATCACTTCTCCGCTATCGTAGTCTCTTACAGTGATCTGTCCGTTGCCCTCAACAGGCAATTCTGCCAGATTCGTCTTTTTCCCATACCATACCGGCATTACATTTAATTTATCAACAGCAACCATCTGCATGTGTCTGTTTCCGGAAAAGACATAGTCTATTCTCAGTGTACTGTCTTTGAAATTTTCATTAAAATGCTGTGCATTGACTGTATTAACGGAGCAAAACACCATTATTAACAGTATGTAAATAAAGTATTTCATTGTCGTGGTCGGTTTGGTCATATTAGTATGAATTGCATATCTCATTATATAATATATGTATATACGGTCTGTTCCAATCATCTATATGATATTTGGTGTTTCCATACAGTAACAAATCAATATCTACTTTGACATGTCCTGATTTATGATCTTCATGAGAGCTTTCGCATGCATTCTCAATCCGTTTTATTATGTTCAATATATCATCTACAGCTAACGTTGTCTCGGTGATTCCAAGACAATTCAAGAACTGTCCGGATATTATATTTATCGGGTCTGTCCATAATGATGTCGAATATTTAATACAAGGAAAGTACTCATTTAGCAATCTTTTGGCTTCATCGATGTTTTTGCGCTGCTCTATATTTGAGCCTATGGAAAATATAATTTTAATATTACTGTTTATTTCATGCTCCATTTCAAATAAAAATAATATATTTCAAAAAACTTATATTCCGTTGCAAATGTATTAAAAAAAACTCACATTAATGCGAGTTCCGCCGGTTTTATATCTGTCAATTACCGGAATATAAAAACTGCGGTGGTAACATGAATTCTAAAAATATACAGATTTATATGATTATCCGGTTGTTTACAATCGAAAGAATCTGTTCCGCATACACTTAATTCTGACGTTGACCGTTATCGTTCATGAGATGTCTGTTATGCTGAAATTAATACTATTTAAAGCGTATGAGCGTCTGGCACGCCGGTTATATAACCGGATAATAACCAACCCGACATTTAAAATAAATCAGATTAGGATGGATTTTTATTGCCACCCAATTTCAACAGGTGTTTCAAAACACGGAGATTAATATGTAAATTCAATAAAACGCTAAGACGGTATGGAATATGTCTGTGTGCCATATCAGCAGACATCCGTTCGTTAAACAATCTGGAAATGTCTGGACAGGAGTGTCGGAACAGGTAAACTGACAACTTTCCGAACCGTTACTATTTTACAGCCGGAGGCATGGTTTACAAAAATGACATCCGAAATGTCTGCCTATTGTCATCGCGGACATTAATTTTGTATATCCCGGATTATTGATGCTGACAAATATAATTTCCTGTCTTGAACTACGTATATGAATTCTTAACGTTATGTTTTTTAGAGTACTGCCGTGAACAGTTCGTGTAATGCAGAAATCAGAGGACCTGGCAAGAACAATGAACGGACTGTCGGCGTTAACTGTCGTTATGTTAATTTCGGAAAAAAATTAACTGTGTCATTTTACATTGTTTCATATGGCAGAAACGCGATAAATAGTGTATAATACACTGTTCTCACAGCGTTGATATATGTTTTTGATATGTGATTGCCTCCAATATGCCTTTATCGCATTGCCATAGAGACTTTTTTATCTTATAAAAAAGTCTCTATGGGAACACGGAAAAGCCTTTTCTGCTGATTGAAAAAGCCTTTTTGACATCCTAGTCTAGTACAGTAAGGCAAGCGGAAAGTATCTAACTGGTTGTGTCACACCGTGTTACCAGGATATAGATAAAACTGTGTTTTTAAGCCAAAATATAAGTTTGTCTCTAAATTCTTTAGTATTTTAAAGTGTTGGAGAGTGACACTCTCGGTTATAATTATCATATTTTGCATATGGCACACATAGTTGTATGTGCAATAACCATGCTGTCAGATATTCTTTCAGAATGAAATATCCTTTACTCTATCTCATCTATGGACACGCCTTCGAAATCAGTCAGAATCTTTTTTATGGTTTCTTCAAAGTGATTTCCTCTTATGCTTATGTCTACATTCATAGAGTAATGCATGCTGTTGTTGTCTGAATAATGTTTTATATGGTATGACTTGACATCCATACCGTCTTTTTTAAGTGTGTCGATTATTCCTCCCACCATGTTTTTGGACAATGGAGCGAATGTCACAGTGATGCGCTTCGACTCGACTCCTCTCACTGCAAAATAAAGGACTTCCAGACATATGAGTACAAGTATCATTGTGACTGTGGCAAGAAAATAGAGTCCCGAGCCACATGCAAGACCTATTGCAGAAGTGACCCACAAGCCTGCGGCTGTAGTAAGCCCTCTGACAGCATGTTTCTGAAATATGATTATGCCACCGCCGATGAAACCAATACCCGTAACAACCTGTGAGGCAATTCTTGACGGGTCGATTGAGATATTGCCGACGGTTCCGCCGGTCTGTTCAAAGCCGAACTGAGAAACGACCATGAACAGCGCGCTTCCCAGAGCGACAAGAAAGTGTGTACGGAATCCTGCCTCTTTTGCCCTGTATTCACGCTCTATTCCTATTACTCCACCTATGATGGCTGCAGCCAGTATTCTTATTATGAAATCGTATGACATTGTGAATGTGTATGTGTTGTTATATTATTTTTCATATACAGCATATTGACTTATATGGGCATGAAATGCACCGTGTCTTATGCTCCGTAGGAACAAATGAAGTCTGTGAATCGAATATTTCGCCCAAGACGTCTTTTAGTTTTCCAACGAATTCTCCGGCATATTTGCGTATGTCGTCTATAGGTTCGTCTGCAATAGTCAGCGTCGGGTCGTATCTGTCCTGCATGCTGTGTCTGATGAAGAACAGTGCCGGACTGACAGGTTTGCCGCTTTTCCCATATTCCTCCGATGTGCTTATTATAAGCGAGTAGAGCATCACCTGAAAGAAATAGTCCCCATGTTTGTCTTCAATACTGTCGCTTGAGAAAATCTCATCGAGAGAGTTCGTCTTTTTCAAAGGCTGCCGTCCGGTCTTATAGTCCACAATCCTTATCTTTTCAAGAGCATTTCCGGTGACGTCCATGCGGTCTATTATACCTCCAATCTCTATCTCCCTTTCTCCCCGGCTTGTATTGAAGCAGACTGTATCATATGCAGGCGTCTCCAGTCCGAGAATCTTGAACGGAGTCATTTCGCGGTCAAGTCTCATCAGCTGACGGAGATATCCTATTATCACTTCCCTGTTTATTATCTGCAAACCGTTGTATTCAGGAGCCTTCCGGATATTGTCTGACTTGAACAACTCCTCATTGAAGACTCTGTCGACGACCGATTCGATTATTCTCGGGTCTTTCAGATATCTGTCAATATCGCCGCTTTTTATCAATCCGTCATTTCCAGCCATATCCTTATATATGTAGAACGCGGCTTTATGGAATATATTGCCGAATATTCTGTTGTCCACAGTGTCCTCATCAGTATTGTCGGGTTCTTTTATCTTTGCCACGTAATTGTAGAAGAACTGAAGCGGACATCTCATGTATTGGTTTACCGCCGACGGTGAAATCCGACGCACGTTGTCAAGCACGTCCATAACGGCAGGACTTTTCTCTATGATGTGCGGCACAGACCTTGCGGAATTACAGCCTGCATGCAGGTTCTCACATATAATGGCATGAGGACTCTCTATCATCAGTTGGAGCATGAAACGGCTCATTTCTCCGCGTCCGTTATCGGTCGAGCTGTTGTATATCATGGTTACATCCGTAGCACGTTGCAAGATGCTATGGAAATAATATGAATATATGGATATCTTATTGTCGATGGTTGTCAGTCCGTAAGCCTTTCTGATGGAGTAGGGAATGAATGACGCATCATTCACACCTTTGGGCATTTTCCCGTCATTGCAAGACAACAGCAGTACGTGGTCGAAATCAAGATTGCGTGTCTCGAGTATTCCCATTATCTGTACACCCACTGCCGGTTCGCCGTGGAATGGTATTGTGGTGGAGTCTATAAGCTGCTTTATCAGTCGTCTAAGTGTTATTACGTCCACTGACAAGTCGCCTGATTCTGTAAGCGATGCCAATCGGCTTATCACCATATACATCCTAAAGAGCGACTCCTGTATGAGTGCGTCTGATATGTCTTTGCTGTTAATTCCGGCTATACTTATGATTTCCATGACCCATTTAAGCAGACAAAGATTCGGATGTGCGCCGGGAGAACAGTATTTCCTGTTGTTATTTATGTCGCAGAACAAAGTCTTCAGATTGTCGTCTTCTGAGAGGAGTCTGCCATCAGGATAGTAAATCTTTTGTGTGCTCAATCTGCTTGCAAGTTCTTCCGCCTTGTCGGATATGAAACACATGAACGGATGTCTCAAAACTCTTAAAACCTGTTTCTGATAGAATCTGTCCTCTTTTCGTTTACGTCCGTTGAGCTGCAGCTCAAGAAGATGCATGACAAATGAGGACACTGGCGAGAGTGACAGCGGATATCCGGTTGTAATGTTTGCCTTTCCAGTTTCAGGAGGCAGGCTGTAGAGTATGCTTTGCAACAGACTCTCGTCACACATGATTATAGCAGTTTTAGAGCCGTCAGCCATTCGTCCGCCATTTCTCAACCAGTCGCTTACATATCGTGCCTGTATTGTCTCGGTTGACGCATTGATGTATTTTATTTTTTTGAATTTACTTAGATTGTCGTATATTCTTGAATCGTTGCAATCCAATTCGTTCGGGAAATATTTAAGATATTGTGATATGTAATGTCCTGCCTCATTGTGTGAGGTTTCACTGTCAGGCATGAAATACTTGTCAAAGTCCCAGTAGAAAAACGCCTTGCCCTGTTTCTTCAACCTGTCAAAAAGCATTTTCTCCACCTTATGCAGCATATTGAATCCCACAAATATATATCTGTCATATTCATATGTCTGCTCCTCGTCAGTCGCGACGCTGCGGTATAGCGCGCCCTCGTAAGCTATGCCCATATCGCGGAGACGTGAGTTGAAGTCGTTGTAAATATTTCCGAAATGCTGCCACAGGCTAAGAAATCTTTTCTTCAGTTCGCTCTGACTGTTGTCATTGAAGTTTATAAAGAACTTTTTCAGGATGTCTTTCTGCTCTTCTGTAAGATATGATATATCGTCGAGTTCGTGTATATTCTTCAGATTGGCGAACACTTTGCCGGCGTCAGCCATATTTTTGTCAATATCATCAAAATCTGAGAGCAGCAGCTGTCCCCATCCGTAGAAATGGTCAAGACTCTCGTTTGTTCCTGAGTATTTGATGAAAGATCTGTGCAGTTCGCATATAAGCTTTATCGGATCGGCTATGGTAAGGGCTGAGTGTTGGCAGAAAAGGTCACTGATGGTTATATATACAGGGCTCCATATAGGCTTGCCGGCTATTCTCATCAGACATTCGTTCATAAAGAGAGATGCTCTTTTGTTGGGGAATACCACAACAGTGCGTGACAAGTCGTAGCCGAACTTGTTTATCATATCTTCAGAAACATATTCCAGAAAACTTTTCATTTTACCTCTACAATTTTGTTTGAATAGACAAACCACAAATATCCCTTAACATCCTTATATCCCATTTGAGAGACAAGTGCAATATACTCTCGGACCTGCCTGTTGTATTCAGGCTTTGGATTTCCGAATTTGAAATCCACGATTATCATTTGTTTGCCGTCGGTCATGACACGGTCGGGACGATGGCTCACTGTAGCTTGTTTCTCTTCATCATAAGATAGTATGGTGCATTCGTTGAATAGCTTCCATCTGCCAGAGAACCATTCCGCCACTTGCGTGGATGAGAGCCTTTGCGTCAGCAGCTTGCGTATTTCGTCAACGGTCATTCCACAATCATAAGTCACGCCCTCGTATTCCATTCGTAGGATAGCATTGTCAATGTCATCTGCTGTGTTAATTGTCGAAAACAGCTTGTGCAGAACAGAACCGAGTCTGATGTATCGCTTCCGGCTGTCATCATCATCTCCTTCGATAAAGTCCCGGCTCTTGTTGCTCTGTCTGAATTCCGCCTTGCAGATATATGTGTCTATGTCTGTCTCTGTCTGTAAGACAGGTTGCATGAATACATTCCGCGAAGATTCCCTGACGTCATTTCTCTTTGGGATACATGTATTTCCGTAATGGAATGTTATGGGGCCCGAGGAATCATCGTCGCATTCGTACGAAGAATCAGGTAAATGTTCTGCCACAGCAGCCAGACTTTTCTCTATGATAAACGAACGTAGTTGCGGGCTATTGCGTTTTCCGATAACAAACAGATTGTCGGATGCTCTTGTGAAAGCGACATATAGCAGATTGAGATTATCAACCGTATTCTGCAGATATTCATTAAGATAATCATTTTCATATATCGTTCCTTTCATCTGCTTTGGACTGTAGTCAATCGGAATTACGGGTAATGTGTTGAAAGGAGCTTCTTGAGGATAGCACCATATTGTGCCCGAATCATTTACCTTCCAGTCACAGAAGGGGATTATGACATTGTCAAACTCAAGTCCTTTACTCTTGTGTATGGTTATAAGCCTTACACCGTCAATCTCGTTTGCCTGTATGGTCTTGTCGTGTATGCTGTTCTCCCATTCTTCTATAAATGCATCGAGATCGGGGGTGTTGTCTTTTATGAAATTGCGTAACAGGTCGTAGAACGTACATATATATGCGCTTTCCTCATTCAGTTCGTGCAGTCTGAAAGATATGAAAATGTGTTCCACTATGTCATAAAGCGATTTGGTAAGCAGATGCGTACGTTGATCCACGAAATCTGCCGGAAGTGATTCTTCATCAGACATATGTGTTCCTGCATATGCGTCATCGGTTATTTCTTTATGTTGTATCTTGTTTCTGTATGCCTTTACAAGATATGCTTTTGCTATGTCATTGTCCGGGTTAACCAGCAGACGCATCGCGTTGATAATGATATTTACGGCTACTGAACTTTCTATCTTGAAGGCATCTTCTGACACAATTTTAATGTAACCGGCATTCTGGGAGAAATACTCTGCTATAAGCTGTGCATTTATGTTGGAACGGACAATTATCGCTATACGGTTCTGTGGAACATCTTTGCTTATAAGGTCGTCTATAATTTCCTTGATACGTAACAAAGTCTTTTCCTGATAGTCTTCACGCGGCAACAGTTCCACATCCACAAAACCTTCATCTTTAGTCTTTTCTGGAATCTTCTGAGCCACGTCACTATATGCCCACGCGAGTTGTCGGGCAAGCCTGTCGTCTGCCGATTCGTTATATTGGTTATCGTATTCAATCTTTGCCGCAGTGTTAAAGAATATGTTGTTGAATTCTATAATTCTACGGCTTGAACGGTAATTGGTGTCAAGTGTTTTTATTGACATGCGTCGTTCTGCGTCAGTGAATTGTGACTCGATATTGTTCAATAGCCGCCAGTCTCCGGAACGCCATCTGTATATGCTCTGCTTGACATCTCCTACAATGAGATTCCCTTCCGAGCTACGGCTCATGCATTCTTCGAGTAGAATCTTGAAATTGCTCCATTGTATAGTACTTGTATCTTGAAATTCATCTATCATCACATATTCAAGTTGAGTTCCTATTTTCTCAAAAATGAATGGTGAGTCAGAGTCATTTATCAATGAATGCAACAAAAACTGTGTGTCACTTAATAGAAAACGATTGACGTCTGCGTTGAGTTCCTTCACTTTGTTCTCAATACTGTTTAGCAGGCGAAGCTGGTTTATGTGTTGAAGAGTGAGTTCAGCAGACTTATAAGGTTTCCATAAGTCAGAACGCAAACGTTCTGTTTCTACAAGTAAGGGCCACAGTTTGTTGTTTACGACATTTTCAAGCAGGGATTGTCTGCTTTTGTCCTTGCCTCCTTTTTTCAGCCACTTGTCCGGACTGTCGATTACAGACTGAACACGTTTGGTAAGAATGCTGCCATCAAACTGACTTTCCGACAGTTTGATGAAATAGCCGCACGCTCCGGATTTCCCATACGCCAAATCATTGATTTCAATTCCGGACGAGGACATTATCGAGTTGAATCGCTCGCATTGCTCCTTCATCGCATTTTTCATGCGCAGTCTTATTGTCTTCAAGGAATCAATGAAACGGTGCAGTTTTTCTTTATCTTGAAGGACTTCGTTCAGTCTGGAACTGTTTGCTTTATAATAATCACGGAAGATGTTCTCTCCGAACTTTTTAATTTTTCCTATTACATTCCAGTTTTTATTGTCTTCTATATTTTCCTTGACATACGAAAGTATCCACTTCAACAGTTCGTCTTTCTTGTCAAGTTCTTCTATCAGTTTGTCTACAGCATACTGTTCTATCTGATAATCATTCAGTTCCACCCTTAGGTTTGCCGTGAGATCAAGCTCTCTTGCAAGATTGTTTAATACTCCCTGAAAGAAAGAATCTATAGTCTCTATTCTGAAATAACTATAGTCATGGATAATATTATGCAAGGCGATGCCAGCCTGTTTAGAAGCGATTGACTCAGAAATGTCAAGATCTTTCGTTATTCTGTCAATATAGTTTTTGGAATCAGGCAGCAGTTTCCAAATACCATAAAGTTGACTGAGAATACGAATTTTCATTTCCTCAGTGGCTTTGTTGGTGAATGTCACAGCCAGTATTTTCCTGTAACATTGAGGCTGAATTATCAATAGTTTTATGTATTCTATTGATAATGTATATGTCTTTCCGCTACCGGCACTTGCCTTATATACGGTTAGGGAGTGTTTGTCTGTTGGATTATAAGTCATTGGCGTGTGGAACGAAATGCCTCCATATTTGTATAGCGTCGTTTCATAAAACGTTTGTATATGTTACGAAGCCATAATGAATGAGTCAATATGAATATAAGTCCTATTATTAATATAATAATATATGATATGCTATCTTTAAATACAAGTTGCAACATGGAAACCAGAACCAGAGGAAACAGCATGCATATAATGCTTGCCAATATCTGAAAGTGGTTACCTTCTATGTTGCTCCTACCTGTAAACTTTGTATTTAACGGGATTGTCTGTCGGTTGTATACAGCCATCTGGAATATTATGAAATATTGAAATCCGGCAGTAAATATTGTATATGAAACCAACATCAGCATCGACCATTTACCTATTATTACAATTGGAAGCATTAATGAGAACGGAAGCAGGAGAAGCAGTGAGTATAATAGATACTTAGCGTTTAAGAGAGACAAAATATTCTCTCGTCTTGTCATAAGAAAATCGAAATAGTTGCCCTCATTGCCCATTATATTTATAAGCATGGTTGAACCGAAAATGATTAGATTATAAAGACACCAGAAATTTGTCATATATCTGGAGTCATAGACCGATGTGTAGCAAATTATACAGCTGAAAAAAACAACCAAAAGAATAGAATAAATAAGACCTTTACGAGGTGTCTTATTACGTAATATCGTCTTTATCTCGAGCTGAAGATATAAACCTCGTTCTCCGAATTTATCCAAAAACGAGAATGAATTTATTTTATGGCTCGTAGAACTTTCCGACGATGAAATTTCCCTTTTCACATGTGTAAGCTGTATTTTCCTGTTTATCAATACAAGAACAACAAGGATAACCGACGAGAAAATGACTGGTAATATATTGTTGTTCTGTATCAACGTTCCTGTCTCTGAATAGAAATACAGCATCCGCTCTATATTACTGTCTTTGCCGATGAAAGATGGAGAGAATATCAATGCGTATACAGCAATCGGTATAAGCCAATATGCGACAGTATCACTTAGCAACGTCCGTATAATTAAATACCATTGGCTGTTTGCCATTATTAGAATCAATGAGTATAATAAAAAAAGAAACGTTGGAAGCAGTCCGTAGCTGAATACTATTGACATTAAGGCATATGGCAACAAAAGTGCAAACCACACGAAATTACCCGGTGATAGAAGAGACGTGAATATAAAGTTATCTATACAGTCAGAAAGTTTTAATGGCAACAGGGTATAGGGCTTTATTATTTGTGAAGGAGTTTGTTGCATAATAAAGCGGAAAAGGAAATCCAGTATAAGAATATACGGGAACAAGGCGGAAATAAGTTCTAATGATGATATTTCGTTATTATCCTTGTCGTTGACAACAAACACCAAGCCGACAGCAATCAACATTAAATATATGATAAGTAATGCGAACAACGCGTATATCACATATTTTGCTGTTCTGTTTCTTGTAATGTTAACATTGCGTATTCCGGCATATTTGCGGTGACGTCTTAACTCCTTGTATAAATCCCATGTATTCATCAGCGGTTGCGTATATTATCTTAAATCAACTATTTCCGCACTTGGGAAATCCTTAGAACGGAATGTGAAAATGTTGTCAGACTGGTTTTTTGCAGCGAAATTACTGATTGTTATAGATGTCCATTGAGCACCTTGCCGAAGCTTTATCGCTGATGGAATATATGTTTTTTTATTTATTGTAACATATATCTCCTGTATATTTTTGCTTTCACCAGTCATATGTACCACATAGTTTTTATTTTGTGTTTTCATTGAAAGGCTGTATCCGCTACGGTACATGTTTATGAAAGCATATGGATTCATCATTTGTTGCTGTGACAGTGAGGGAGTTGTAATGTTTACCTCATTTGTATTTTTCATATATGTCCACTGTGTTTTCCCGTTAAACCATACTATTGCCTGAGGTGTCCTGACATTATATTTCTTTCCTTTTATGGCAATTGTACCGGCAACAGTACCTGTTTTTGAATTTGACATAGAAAAACTTATGCTCAGACCGCCTTTTCTATTCAATATTCCCGCAGTCTTGTCTAATACCGCGCGGGCTTGTGTGGCATTTTGCGCAAATACACCAGACGCGATGATAATCAGCAATATTAATATACAATTAATCCTTTTCATAATATTTAATTTTTTATTTGTCTTAATAAAACGTTTAACTGATTTACGTCAGAGACAAGAACTTCTCTTGGTTTGCTTCCATGAGCGGCTCCTACAATCCCAGCTTTTTCCAGCTGGTCCATAAGCCTTCCGGCGCGATTATATCCTATGGAGAACCTTCTCTGTATCATGCTTGTACTTCCTTGTTGTGTCGTTACTATATGATTTGCAGCTTCTTCAAAATAAGGATCCAGATTTGATATCTCATTATTTGAAGAACCGTTAGATGTGCCATCGCCTTTTGTTTCCGGTTCTGGAAGTTCCATGGGTTCTACAGGACCAGGCTGTGACTCTATATATTCATTTATATTTTTGACTTCAGGAGTGTCTACAAACGCGCATTGCACACGTACGGGATTTGGTGTTCTTCCGTCGAGAATCAACATGTCACCACGTCCGACAAGCTGGTTGGCACCGGGTTGGTCAAGAATAGTGCGTGAGTCAATCATTGAAGTGACCTTAAAGGCTATTCGTCCTGGGAAGTTCGCTTTAATCGTTCCAGTTATAATATTTGTGGTAGGGCGCTGTGTGGCAATCACCATATGGATTCCCACGGCACGTGCAAGTTGGGCTATGCGCGCTATCGGCATTTCAATCTCTTTGCCGGCTGTCATAATCAAATCACCGAACTCATCGATGATTACAACGATATATGGCATAAATTCATGTCCTTTCGTCAGATCCAGCTCATGGTTTACAAACTTATGATTGTACTCTTTTATATTCCTGACCTTTGCCATCTTCAGCATATCATACCGGTGTTCCATTAATGTGCACAAGCTGTTCAGTGTGCGTACTACCTTGGAGACATCCGTTATAATAGGCTCTTCGTCATTTTCCGGCAGTGTTGCCATGAAATGATCAGCAATGGGCGAATACACGCTGAATTCAACCTTTTTAGGATCAATAAGCACAAACTTCAATTCGTTCGGGTGCTTTTTATAAAGCAATGATGTTATTATAGCATTCAGACCGACAGATTTACCTTGACCCGTTGCGCCGGCGACAAGCAGATGTGGTATTTTTGCCAAGTCCACAATAAGTACATCGTTTGATATGGTCTTGCCTAATGCTATGGGCAGTTCCATCTTTGCATCTATGAATTTCTTCGAATTAATGATGCTTTCCATTGAAACGATGTTGGCTTTTCGGTTCGGGACTTCGATTCCTATAGTACCTTTCCCGGGGATTGGCGCTATAATCCTTATGCCGAGAGCTGACAAGCTTAGCGCAATATCATCCTCAAGATTTCTGATTTTTGAGATGCGCACACCGGGAGCCGGCGTTATCTCATATAGTGTTATTGTAGGACCTACTGTCGCTTTTATTTCACTTATATCAACTCCAAAACTTTTCAGAACCTTAACAATCTGCTCATTGTTGGCTCTTATTTCATCCATGTCAACGAAGGGTTTCCCGTCATTGTCATATTTTTTCAGCAGGTCTATTGTCGGATACTTATATCCTGTAAACGGTTCTTTGGGGTTTATAGGTGTCTTGATTATATCATCATCTTCTATTTTTCTACTATCATCAGGACGTTCCGTTGTCTTTGATATCTCAACAATAAGCCCACTGTCCGGATTGTCTGTTTTCTCCTTTTCCGGTTCCTTTGTCTTATTGTTATTGTCGCTGATGTCTTCGGTGAGGTCTATAACAGTGGGTGTGTGTATTTCCGTTTCTTCCGGTGTGTCATCCTTTGTAGGAGACACTTCCTGTATAGTTGTATTTGTTTTATCTTCGTATATTGTCTCTGATGATTCTGACGAATCGTGATTTGCATTGTTTATGACAGTAAATTTAATCTTTCTCGTAAGATATCCGACCGGATTGAGAATCTTTCTCACAATATTTATCGTTTCCGAACTCAAATATGTCAGAAACGCAATTGCCACAAATATGAGCACGGCAGTAAGTCCCGGCGCACCTATGACATTCTCCATGGTCTGTACGCAGAACAGTCCATGATTTCCTCCAGGATTGAATATATAGTTTTCCATAAACGGTGCCAAAAACTTAGCGAACGAAACGGATGTCCATATCATCACTATCGCAAGGCACATGAACCACTTCCAAAGATTGATTGTACAGATTTTCATCATCTTCAGTCCGACTATTATCAGAAATACCGGTATGATAAATGCCGGAAGACCAAAGTTCACCGTTATTAATGTGTAGGCTATGATACTTCCGATACTACCGCAGTAGTTTCTGAAAGTCCTGTTTGTGTTCAGCCATTCTCCCGGTCTTAAATCTTCAAGTATGCTTTGGTCTGCCTGACCTGTATTCAGGAAAGAAACCATTGCGATGATGATATAAGTCGCGATGATTAATATTATAAGTCCCAGTAAGAAGTCTGTTTTTTCACTGTTGAATATATTCTGAAAGCCTACAGCCTCCATTATGTTTTTCGGTTTGCGCTCGGATTTCTTCTTGACCATTTCTTCGTTCTCTTATTTATGTGCAAAAATAGCGTAAAAAAGTTGGAAACAGCCATAAATTCGTAACTTTTTTCTAATTTTGCAAATTGTTTTAAATGCAGACAATGAAGACTATCTACAACAGATTAGACAAAGAATACATCAAGGATTTGCCGTTAGTGAGCTTTCCCGGAAAGATTATAACCGTGAACAGTGAGCGTGAAGCGGACAAGGCTGTACCTTTTTTGTTGTCTAAAGATATTTTGGGTGTTGATACGGAAACAAGGCCTTCATTTAAAAAAGGGCAACAGCACAAGGTCTCATTATTACAGGTTGCGACAGAAGACGTTTGTTTCCTGTTCCGCCTGAATTACATCGGGATGGTCACATCGGTAATTTCGCTGCTGAGCAACACCGACGTTCCAATGGTAGGATTGTCCTGGCATGACGATCTTGCCGCACTTCAAAAACGAATGGAATTCAAACCGGGGCTGTTCATAGACATACAGGATATAATAGGAGATATAGGCATTGAGGACAAAAGCCTGCAAAAACTGTACGCCAATATCTTCAAACAAAAGATAAGCAAAAGACAGCGACTGACAAACTGGGATGCAGATGTGCTGAGCGACAAACAGATGAGCTATGCCGCAACAGACGCCTGGGCATGCGTAAGGTTATATAAGGAAATTCTAAAACTGAAAGAGACCGGCGATTATTCTTTGATTATAAAGGACGATATAAATAATTCTATTGCAAATGTATAAATCAGTATACTTAAAACGTGGGAAAGAGGACAGTCTTAAAAGATTTCACCCATGGATATTTTCCGGTGCAATTAATTCTATGGATGAAAACATAGAAGACGGAGACATCGTACGAGTTTTTACCAATGACAATGCATTCATTGCAACCGGTTTTTTCCAGATAGGGTCAATAGCCGTGAGGGTGCTTTCTTTCTCAGACATCGAGATTAATGATGAATTCTGGTACAGACGCCTGTCTGCCGCATACTCCATGAGAAAAGCCCTTGGAATAATCAACGAAGACTATAACACCACGTTCAGGCTGTTTCATGGTGAGGGAGACTATATTCCGGGGCTTATAGTAGACTGTTACGGCGACACCGCCGTTATGCAGGCTCACAATGTAGGGATCCATGTATTCAGGCACGACATATGCAAAGCTATCGTCGCAGTTACAGGCGGAAGAATAAAGAATGTGTACTACAAGAGTGAGACAACCCTGCCATATAAAGCTGAAATAGACAGCAGCAACGGTTTCATATATGGCAGTATGAATACTGACGTGACAATTGAAAACGGACTCAAGTTTCACGTTGACTGGCTGAAAGGTCAGAAAACCGGTTTTTTTGTAGATCAGCGCGAGAACCGCAAACTACTTGAGATGTATTCGAGGGACAAAAACGTGCTTAATATGTTCTGTTACACGGGAGGCTTTTCCGTGTATGCCATGCGTGGAGGCGCAAAAACAGTGCATTCCGTTGACAGCAGTTCAAAAGCCATAGAACTGACAAACCAGAATGTCGCATTGAATTTCCCTGACGACAAACGCCACACGGCATTCTGCGAAGACGCATTCAAATATCTTGACCATAACTGTCAGGAACAATACGACCTTGTAATATTGGATCCGCCGGCTTTCGCGAAGCACCGTAATGCGATACACAATGCATTAAAAGGATATACCAGACTGAACCAGAAAGGTCTTCAACACATAAAATCGGGAGGAATACTGTTCACATTCAGTTGCTCACAGATAATAACAAAGGACAATTTCAGGAACGCTGTGTTTACTGCGGCGGTTCAGGCAAACCGCAAGGTGAGGATTCTTCACCAGTTGCACCAGCCGTCCGATCACCCGATAAACATATATCATCCGGAAGGAGAATATTTGAAAGGACTGGTTTTATATGTCGAATGAGAATATAGAAAACCGTTTTACTGAGTCTGTAACAAGTTTTTCCATAAGAAACGGCTTGTTCAAAACAGATTGTAAATATCTTGTTGCACTCTCCGGCGGGGCTGACAGTGTGGCTCTTTTATTGGTGATGAAAAAGATGGGGATTGATACGGAAGCTGTCACATGCAATTTCCATCTGCGCGGGAAAGAGTCTGACAGAGATGAGAATTTCTGTGTCACATTATGCGAAAGACTGGGCATAAAGCTTCATCGCTGCCATTTTGACACCCGTTCGTATGCGGAAGCCAGAAAAATAAGCATCGAAATGGCTGCGAGGGAGTTGAGATACCGGTATTTTGAGCAGCTCAGACAAGACATTGGTGCGGAGGCGATATGTGTGGCACACCATCAGGATGACAGCATAGAAACGTTATTGATGAATCTTATACGTGGCACGGGGATAAACGGACTTAAAGGAATACAGCCGATTAACGGGCACGTAATACGTCCGTTATTGTGTATTGGCAGAAAAGACATTGAGGATTATCTTAATTCGCTTGGTCAGGATTATGTCACAGACAGCACCAATCTTGTTGATGATGTTATGCGGAATAAAATCAGACTGAATGTCATTCCGTTATTAGAGACCATCAATCCCAATGTAAGAAAAAATATATTCAGCACCTCTCTTAACATATCTGAATCAATAAAAGTCTTTGATTCTTCAATCAGCCGGTCAGTAACTGAGGTTCTTAATGCGGGAAAGATAGATATATCCAAACTGAAATCACAGCCATCTCCGGAATACACTCTGTTTCACATCCTTAGGAAATACAATTTCAGTCCGGCTGTCATAAGACAAATCTTTGAGCATATGGAAGGTGCCAGCGGAAAGAGATGGTACTCTGAAGATTATGAATTGCTTTCGGACAGAGGTTATTTGCTTATAAGAAAGCGTAACAAGTCGTTCACCATGAGACACATGAAAGTGATTGAACCAGGTGTATATGTGTATGGTGAAAACTTAAAGTTTACATTTATTCAAGAAATTAAAGATGCTGATTATAAGATAGATAAGTCGTCAGACTGCGCTTGTCTGGATGCCGGAAGGATAGAGTTCCCGCTGACAATACGACCACTCCAGAATGGCGACAGATTCTGTCCATTAGGAATGAGAGGGTCGAAACTTATAAGCGATTACATGACCGACATCAAGAGAAGCGGTTTCGAGAAGGAAGAGCAACTCGTCATCACAAACGCAAACGGAGAAATCATGTGGCTTGTAAACGAACGTCCGGACAACCGATATAAAGTAACGGACAAAACAAACATGATATTGAAGATTGTCCTGAAAAATCATTAAAGTCTTTATTCCATTTCTTCGACATTGGATGAATTTGTAGTGCGTACTGTTGTTTTTGACAGTCTGTATGTCGGATGCATCTTTGAATATATATGCGGAAAACGATGCTGAAAGCGCATATTTATCCATTGTGAAGTGTCAAAATAAGGCAATCTTTGCCATATAATCCGCATTCGGCTGTAAATATCTTATTTCCCGGAGTATTACATAACTGCATCTCAGTCAGCGATTTATGGTTTCAGACACATTGCCTTACTATTTCCGCGCTCATGAAAGAGGCTGTTTGGACTCGTGAAAAAGCCTTTTTCGTCATTCGGTAAAGGCTTTATGAGCGTATGTAAAAGTCCGTTCTGAACCGCGAACAAGCCTTTCCTGCATGTCTGTGGCATCGTGCTTTAATCATTGTCAAGAAAAAACGGATACAACAGTGGAGCTTATTCACAATCTGTTTTCAACACAGCAGCTGCCGGTTTTCTGTTTTGCAGATTTGCGAACATCATTTTTGCATATCAAAAGAGTATAAATATTCAATGTTGGCAATAAGGGTAGGGGGATTGCTTATAACAGAAATGATACACTTAATCATGTATTTTCCTCTGTTTGTACAGTATGTGGAACGACCTGATACGCATAATGGTATAAACCATGAGATGGAATCTTAATAATGTCCTTATTCATTATACAGCCACAAATGCTGTAAACAGATAATCATCTAATGCGTATTTTAGAATATAACAGACTGCGCCCGGCAATTTGAAGGCAGACTTTCATTGCGTTTACTTGCACTGTTTTTTTCAAAAAAAACTAAATTATTTTTGAGATATCATGTAAATTTCATACTTTTGGCATAAACATATCAATTAATCAGAAAAGTGAATATGCGTTTCTTATCCATACTTTTGTTTTTCATACCATTAGTCACCCATGCCCAAAAAATAACATTAGGATCGTGCGTCACACGGGACAATGGATTATATAAAGGCGAAATGCAGTCCGGCAAACCTAACGGCAAAGGCAATACCACCTTCAAGAACGGGGATACATACGAAGGAGAATATGTAAAGGGAAAGCGTCAGGGCAAAGGAATATATTCTTTTTCTGACGGAGAAAAGTATGAAGGAGAGTGGTTCCAGGACCAGCAGCATGGTTATGGAACATATTATTTCATGAACAACAACAAATATGTGGGGCTGTGGTTCCGTGATTATCAGCAGGGATATGGAGTGATGTACTACTATAACGGCGATAAATATGAAGGGAACTGGCATAAGGACAAGCGTCAGGGAAAGGGGAAATATACGTTTGCCGGAGGCGCCTACTATGAAGGGGAATGGAAAGACGACCAGAAGAACGGCAAAGGTTTCTTTGATTGGGGAGACGGTACCACATACGATGGAATGTGGATAAACAACCAGCGTTCAGGGAAAGGGACAAACAAATATGCAGATGGTGATGTCTATACAGGAGAATGGCTGAATGACATACAGAACGGGAAAGGAATATATAAATTCCAGAACGGCGATGTGTACGAAGGCGATTATGTGCAGGGGGAAAGAACCGGTACCGGTATATTCAAATATGTGAACGGAGACAAATACACCGGAATGTTCAAAGAGGGTGACAAAGACGGTCAGGGCACATACGTATGGCAGAACGGAGACTCATATACAGGACAATGGCAAAACGATCTGCAAAACGGGAAGGGAAAACTTGTAAAAAAGAATGGTGATGTATTTGAGGGTACATTCAAGAATGGTAAAGTTGACGGAGAGATAATAATCCACTATGCCGACGGCAGCCGTTTTAAGGGAATGTACAAGAATGGTATGAGAAACGGTAATGCAATAGAGGAAAACAAAGACGGAACGCGCTTTGAAGGTTCGTATGTTGATGACCTTCGTGACGGGAAGTTTATAGAGAAAGACCGTAACGGCAAAATAATAAAACAAGGGTATTACGAATCCGGATTAAGATATGAAGACTAACATAAAACAGTTAAATTTTTAACCATGGCAGCAAAAACAAAAAAGACAGCAGACACTGCAGCCGTCAAGCAGCTTGCACTTATAAAGAACGATCCTTATCTGAAGGATTACGAGAACGCCATTCGTGGAAGACACGAACATGCTTTATGGAAACTTTCCATGCTGACAAACAATGGCAAGCAGGCTCTGACAGACTTTGCAAACGGTCATAAATATTATGGACTGCACAAACTGTCACGTGGCTGGGTGTTCCGCGAGTGGGCGCCTAATGCTACAAGACTGTTTCTTGTAGGCGACTTCAATAATTGGAAGGAAACAGAGAAATATGAGGCGAAACGACTTGACGCTTATGGAAACTGGGAGCTTAAGCTGAGCGAGAAGGCTATAAAGCATGGCGACCTTTACAAGATGCATGTGTATTGGGACGGTGGATATGGAGAGCGCATACCCGCATGGTGCCAGAGAGTTGTTCAGGATAATGAGACAAAAATATTCTCAGCACAAGTATGGAATCCGGACGTTCCATATAAATGGAAAAAGTCAAAGTTCAAGCCAAACACGTCGCCTTTGCTGATATACGAGTGCCATATCGGTATGGCTCAGGATGCGGAGAAAGTCGGAACATATAATGAATTCCGGCTCAATGTACTGCCGAGAATAATTGAAGACGGGTATAACTGTATACAGATTATGGCAATACAGGAACATCCTTACTATGGCTCGTTCGGATATCACGTGAGTAGTTTCTTTGCAGCATCGAGCCGCTTCGGAACACCGGAAGAGCTGAAATTGCTTATTGACACAGCCCACCAGAACGGTATTGCGGTAATTATGGACATCGTGCACAGCCACGCTGTAAAAAACGAATGTGAGGGATTGGGTAATCTGGCTGGTGACCCTAACCAGTATTTTTATCCCGGAGACAGACACGAGCATCCGGCATGGGACAGTCTGTGCTTTGACTATGGAAAAGACGAAGTGCTTCACTTCCTGCTGTCCAACTGTAAATATTGGCTTGAGGAATTCCATTTCGACGGATTCAGGTTTGACGGTGTGACGTCAATGCTGTATTACAGCCATGGGCTGGGGGAGGCTTTCTGCGGATACGGTGATTATTTCAATGGGCATGAAGACGACAATGCAATATGTTATCTGACACTTGCCAATATCCTTATACATCAGGTCAACCCGAATGCCATCACAATAGCAGAAGAGGTAAGCGGCATGCCGGGACTTGCCGCAAAATTCACTGATGGCGGTTATGGCTTTGATTACCGCATGGCAATGAACATACCTGATTATTGGATAAAGACAATAAAGGAACTGCCGGACGAAGACTGGAAGCCAAGCTCAATATTATGGGAGACAACCAACAGGCGCAGTGATGAAAAGACTATCAGCTATTGTGAAAGCCACGATCAGGCTCTGGTCGGAGACAAGACCATCATTTTCCGGCTGATAGACGCTGACATGTACTGGCATTTCAAGAAAGGTGACGAGACCGGCACTGTCAATCGCGGAATCGCCTTGCACAAAATGATCAGGCTTGCCACTGCGTCTACAATCAATGGCGGTTATCTTAATTTCATGGGAAATGAGTTTGGACATCCTGAATGGATAGATTTTCCGCGTGAAGGTAACGGATGGAGCTACAGATATGCACGAAGACAATGGAACCTTGTGGACAATAAGGAACTAGACTATCATTTCTTAGGCGACTTTGACAGGCAGATGATAAAGGTGCTCAAAAGTGTAAAAAACATACAGAAGACACCTGTTACGGAAATATGGCACAATGACGGAGACCAGATATTGGCGTTTATGCGTGGAGATTTGATTTTCGTGTTTAATTTCAATCCTACACGTTCGTTTACGGATTATGGCTTTCTTGTTCCCACAGGCTCGTATGATGTGGTGCTGAACACAGACGCTAAAGAATTCGGAGGCAACGGTTTCGCTGATGACACAATATCACATCTGACTAACTACGATGAGGCATACGTCAACGAACGCAAGGAATGGCTGAAGCTGTACATACCAGCACGCTCGGCTGTTGTATTAAAGAAGAACTGACATTACATGAATAAAAGAAATTTTCTTACATACACCATATGTAATATAGTATTCGTATCGTTCTGCTTCTGTTATCTGTATTATTATCAGGCAGACCTTTTGTCGCTGATGCAGTATACATATTCAGACGGTCAGACACATTACAATCATTTATGGGGAGCTGTATTGACAGCTCTCCTTCTTTTATCGGTCAATCTGCTTGCTATAAGAAGAAACAAGGAATTCCATACATTTTCCGCATGGACATTTTTCCCTTCCGCAATACTTCTGACATTTATAACAGGCGGAAGACAAACAGAAGACCTCAATCTTTCTTTCGGATTTATAGCATGCATGTCCTTGATTGCGGTATGCCTGTATGTGATATTTTCAAAATGTATACGTAACTTTATAATAACCAACAGTGAGAAAATAAATAACAACTCATTCATTAAGAACTTATGGATTAATCTCTTGATTATAACCGCACAGTTCATGTATGTTTGCGCTTTCAGCAATAGTGACAGGCTGTTTCACGCACGTCTCCATGTATTACAAAGTCTTTGTGAGAAAGATTATGACGAGGCACTCTCCACAATCGTTAAGTTGGAAACGTCAGACAGACAGCTCACAACACTCATTGTCTATACCTTGTCAAAAAAGAATATGCTTGCAGAAAGGCTGTTCGAGTATCCGTTACGAGGAGGTTCCGTGTCTTTGCTGCCTGATAGCACGTTGACCTCCAAATTCGGATTTGATGAAATATATCATCACTTGAACCTAAAAATACCAGGCAATCAAATTCATAACAGTATTGAATTTATACGGCATGGCAAGGGGATAAACAAACAGGCGGCAGATTATATTCTTTGCGGATATCTTATGGATAAGAATCTGGACGCATTTGTTGAGAATATAACCAAATATTATGACATTAATGACTTTTTGCCTAAGCACTACCGCGAGGCACTCACTTTGTATGTCCATTCACACACGACACCAAAGGTAATATTCAAAAACAGCATTATGGATGCTGATTTTCAAGATTACCAAAATATGGAACACGATATCACAGATACTGAAGAACGTAAGAACAAACTTCGCGATACGTATGGAAATACATATTGGTATTATTACCAATATGCTATTTCCTGACTGCCTCTAATGCCTTTGGCCAGTCTGTATCCAATGAGAACTGTGTTATGTATTTCTCGTTATCAACATAGGCATAGACCAGTTCTTTGTCCGTGTCATTGAACAACGCGTTTTGGATCGTTGCATTCTTGAATTTCGCCATTACTATTTCCCTGTCTTTCTTTTTATCTTCGTCAGCAAGACGTTTCAGATATAGGTTCACGAAATCTATCATCGCATTGGCTTGCACTCCCAGTTCGTATTCTGTAAAAGTGTCTTCAGTCGCAGCTTTTCCAATAAGATAATATAATACGTCATATTTGAAACATGCTATTTTCCTTGTTTCAAGATCTTTTGTCTTATCGTTCATCAAAGCCTCTGCGTTGTCTTTCATTTTTTTCACCTCATTAAATATATCCTGTGCGGATACGTTCAATGTCATAATACAGACTGATAAAAGCAATAATAATTTTTTCATAATGAATAATTCTGTAAATTTATATACTTAAATATTTTATGATTTTTCTAATTTCAGTTCTCTGTCAATACATCTTGGTAACTCTTCTTTGTAGTGGGTCACAACAATTAATGTTTTGTTTTTACGCTCACAAAAGGCATCGATAATGTTATTCGCAAGTGTCTTATTGTCGTTATCCAACCCATGCAAAGGCTCATCCAATATAAGCAGTTCCGGATCTTTCACAAAAGCACGTGCCAGCAATACAAGACGCTGCTCTCCGCTGGACATTTTAAGGAATGTACGTTCTGCCAAGTGTTCTATGCCGAACCGGTCCATCCAAAAGTGGCACAAAGCAGAAGTCTCTTCTGTAAGACGTCGGTTTCTGACCTTGGAATCATCCAATCCACTGCGAACTATGTTTATCGCAGGTATGTCATGCTTGAACGCTCTATGCATTTCCGGCGATACATAACCAATGTGTCTTTTAATTTCCCAAATGCTTTCTCCACAACCTCTTCTTTTATCAAATAGTGTGACATCGCAGGCGTAGCTCTGAGGATTGTCAGCACACACAATGCTTAATAATGTGGATTTGCCGCTACCGTTTCTTCCTGTAATAGCCCATCGCTCGCCATTTTTCACACACCAGTTGATTTTATTCAATATAAGATTGTTACCATATGAGATTGTGACATCACGCATACGTATTGCGTATTCGTAGGAAAAAGATTTTTTATCACTTCCATAGGGAAGTTTGATTATTTCATTCCTTCGGTCATATCCATGAGATGCATCTTCTGCTTCTGTTATGTTATGTCTTGAAACATATTCCACCCTTGTCTGTTTAGGCATGACAGACATGTTACAGACCTCTATTACATGCGTTATAAAATCCGGAATTTCTTTATGTTCATTAACAACAAGTATTAATTGTATTATCTGTGTCTCACATAACGTTTTCAGAATGGCTTTTAACATCTCTCGCGTTTGACAGTCCAGACCTATAAAAGGATTGTCTATAATAAGAATACGAGGTTGATTCTGTATTGCCAATGCAAGTATAAGCCGGCGAAGTTCCCCACTGGATAGCGAGATGATTCTTTTATCCATGATTGCATCAATGGAAAACATATTGTACAATCTCATATACTCATCATCCTCCGCCACCTTTTTTAAAAGGTTCCCATATTCTGTTTTCACCTTGTGTGCAACTGTAATATAAGAATCTCCAAGTTCACCCTGATTCCATCTTTGCTGCATATAGTATGCCCGGTCAGTATCAGATCCGTATGAATCCTTGAATCTGATATACTTTATATTATCTGACGCGTATTTATGATTGTCTGGCGAAAAATCGTATTTCAGGCTATTGTCAGAGACAAGCGGATGCTTTCCGGTCAGCATATCTATAAACATAGATTTCCCGCTTGCATTCTTTCCGATAACAGCCAACTGTTCTCCTGAAAGTAACTCAAAATTGACAGGAGTCTTCATCCGCCATTCAGGCTTTCTTGCTATGCCGTCTTTTATTTCTATAACTTTTTGCATATACGCTCCTGATTCTTTCTTATATACTCCTTCCATCCTTTATAATGAACACCTGTCTCAATGTCGCCTTTCTGCAAAAAGTGACAATATGCCACTCCCAAGGCATCTGTAGCATCCATAAAATGAGGCATTTGGTCATCAGTAATCTTTAAAAGACGCTTCAACATATCAGCAACTTGTTCTTTTGACGCCTGTCCTTGACCGGTTATAGCCATTTTTATTTTCAACGGAGCATATTCGTAAATTGGAAGATTATGATGTATTGCCGCAGCTATGGCAACACCTTGCGAGCGTCCGAGTTTCAGCATTGACTGTACATTCTTGCCATAAAAAGGTGCTTCTATCGCCATTTCGTCAGGAAGATACTTACATATTATTTCTGTCACCTGTTCGAAAATATAACCGAGTCGCAAATATGGGTCGACCATTCTGCGCATATCCCAAACACCCATATTACCAAGTTTTGCCTTATTGCCATAAACATGTAATAAGCCATAACCCATAACATTTGTACCGGGATCGATGCCTAATATCAGTTTTTCTTTCACTTCTTTATCTTTCCATATAAGGATTATGAGCCAACTCGTCTCCTATTGTTGTTTTCTCACCGTGTCCGGGCAGTATCACTGTCTCATCAGGTAATTGCGCAAGCATTCTAAGACTCTGTATAATCTGCATCATACTACCGCCCGAGAAATCAGTACGTCCTATAGAGTTCTTGAACAAAGTGTCACCAGTAAACGCGATGTTCTCCTTTTCACAATAAAACGTGACAGAACCAGGAGAATGCCCCGGCGTCTCTATTACGCTTATCTTTTGATGTCCAAAACAAATTACGTCCTCACGCTTAAGGAAACGCTTCGGAACCGGTGATTTGAAGTCGATATGTATACTGCATAATGACTCTGCCTGTCTGTCAATGCTTCCAAGCAGGCTTTCGTCTGCGGATGCGACCTCGGGAGTCAATCCGAATTCATCATAAATGGTATTGTTTCCGAAATTATGGTCAAAGTGACCATGCGTTACAAGAAGATGTACTGGCTTCAGTTTATTTCCATTTATATATTCTACAATGGCTTTACGCTCGTAGTCATAAAATGCACCACAATCAATAATGACACATTCATCGGTATCATCGCTTACAACATAGCAGTTCTCCTGTAGCATGTTGAAAACAAAGCGTTCTATTTTTATCATATTGGAATGTATATTACGTATTTGTTCTTAAACCATTCTCCACGGAATATCTTGCTGATATCCGTAATTTGGCTAATATGTCTGTAGTTGTGAATTTCTGAATCTATATTTCCTCCCTTGAGACATAGCAATCCGTTCGCAATTGCATTTCTCTGTTTGTCTGATATGTTTTTCTTTATGATTTTCATCAGATCCGGTAATGGCATCACTGCCCGGCTTACAACAAAGTCGTATTTTCCTTTTTCTTCCTCTCCTGAAATTTGTTCAGCTTCTATATTTTTCAGTCCGAGAGAGCATGCGACTTCATTCACTACCTTAATCTTTTTTCCAGTCCGGTCTATCAATTTGAAATGGCAATCAGGGAACATAATTGCAAGAGGAATGCCCGGAAATCCGCCACCAGTACCGAAATCAAGTATTCTGCTTCCATGTGTAAATCTTGTCTCTTTTGCTATAGCAAGAGAATGGAGCACGTGATGTGAATAAATGTTTTCAATATCCTTTCGTGATATTACGTTTATTTTGCTGTTCCATTCACAATATAGAGGTCTCAGCATTTCCATTTGGGAACGCTGCTCATCTGTAATATTGGGGAAATATTCAAGAATCTCATTCATGGAGGAAAATAATTATTTAATTTCTACTTTTTTCAGATTCTCTATCTCTGAATCATTTACCTTTATTCTGATTTCACCCTCCTCATGCGGTGCTATCTCATCCTGACAATATATAAAAGATATTCCATCTTTTTCAATAATGAAATTATCCGGTACATATATATTTCCGTCTGCAAATATATATCTTTTTTTAAGTCCTTCAATATTGTCAACATCAAACATATTATAGAATTTATTTAATATGATGTCTTTTAACATTTTCTCATATCCGTGAATGAAAATATCGTCCAATGATATAATTTTTCCCGTATCAGCATAAAAGTTCTTGACCAGCGTCTGTCTCGTCTCGTAAAGCCCGCCTCCGTAAGATGTCAGTTTCGCCATGTAAGTAATGACGTCTTCTTTCTCTGATAAGATGTACGTATTTAATGCATATCTGTTGCTATATAGTTCCGGATGAGTCCTGTCATTCTCATATATATTTTTGTAAAAATCTATATAGTCAGACAAATATCCGGCAACAAATGAATCCACAGACTTACGTATTCCGTCACCATTGGAATATTCTGTATAATCTGGCAACATTATTCCATTACTTAAAAAAGAGCGGTTAAGCATTTGCCCATTCCCGCCATTTAAATACTGCACGCTTATGTGTATAGAGCATTCTGGAGAATCAAGTCCGTCGGTAAGTCTCAATGACGAGTCTGACACGATACTGTCTATATTGAAATCTCCTCTTTCAATGGCATTTTTCCTATGACAGGAGATTAATAATGCCGCAAACAGGAAAACCGTAAATTTCTTTTTCATATTGTTACAATTAATTTATCCTTTTTCCATAAGGCAGGCTGGCACATTTTGCCGGTAACCTTCAAGTGGATTATATATGAAGAATGCATTCAAAAAAAATCAAACAGTTCGTATACATAATGAGACTGCACTATTTGTGCAAAGGTACGAAGAATTAATCAAATGAATGCGGACATTTCACATTTAATTCCTGGTATTTGACACCAAATTCACATAATATTACTTTTCTTTTGTCAGTTTTGTCCTTTTATTGTAATTTTGCACGTCAATAAAAAAAGAGATATGTCAGAATATTTAAGTACAAGCAAAAAAAAGGTTACTGCTCCGGCTTTCTTTAAGATGAAACAGGCTGGAGAGAAAATAGCAATGCTTACAGCTTATGACTACACCACCGCATCAATTATAGATGCGGCAGGAGTGGATTGTATCTTGATTGGTGACTCCGCATCTAATGTTATGGCAGGCAATGAAAATACAATACCGATTTCTGTGGAGCAGATGATATACCATGCACGTGCCGTGGCACGCGCTGCAAGCCATGCGCTTATCTTATGCGACATGCCTTTCGGAAGTTATCAGGTTTCACGTGAGGAAGGCGTTAGAAATGCCATAAAGATAATGAAAGAAAGCGGAGTGGACGCATTAAAACTCGAGGGTGGAATTGAAATAATAGAGACCGTGAAGGCAATAATAGACGCAGGCATTCCTGTGTGCGGTCATCTCGGGCTCACTCCACAGAGCGTTCACAAGTTCGGAGGCTACGGACTTAGGGCAAAAGAAGAGGCTGAGGCGGAGAAGCTTATCGCTGACGCTGAAGCTCTTGACAAAGCGGGGTGCTTTGCAATCGTACTTGAAAAAGTTCCTGCCGTACTCGCTGCAAAGATAACGGAAAAAGTAAAATGTGCGACAATAGGTATCGGAGCAGGTAACGGTACAGACGGGCAGGTCCTCGTCTATTCGGATATGTTGGGCATGAACCGTGGATTCAGACCTAAATTCCTGCGCCAATATGCCGACTTATATACAGTCATGACCGATGCTGTAGGCTGTTACATTAATGATGTGAAGACTGTTTCTTTTCCGAACGAATCCGAAAGCTACTGATTAAAAGGATATGGACTCGTTTAGCATGCCTTCGCATAAGAAACTGTGGCGTAAGGACTTTATCATCCTTATAATTGCCGAGCTTATGATTACAGCATCCGTATATATGCAGATTCCCTTGTTTCTGCAAAGATACATAAATTCAGAATGTACTATACAAAAAGGATTAGGAGTTGCTGTGAGCATGTTTGGCATAGGGCTTTTTGCGATAGGTCCGTTTACCAACTGGCTAATACAGCGCTACAGACGTAATAAGGTGTTCATATTTTCCACCGCCGGAATGCTTTCTGTATTATTGTTCATGTCCGTGTATGGATATGAAAGCAGAATGGCAGATGAGTCTGCCGGTATTCTATTAAAAATTTCATGTTTTCTGTTTGGATGCTTTTACAGTCTTTCGAAAAGAACGCTTACCGGCGTGCTGATGATTGACAAATGTGAGTCATACAACCGTACGGATGCTAATATCGCGGCATCATGGGTGTCGCGCTTCTCATTATCTGTCGGCCCTGCTGTAGCTGTTATTGCCATGACCATGACAGACAGTATAGATACAGATGTAATGGCAAATGCATGTATAGCTGTAGCTATTCTCTTGGTATGCATGATTAGATTTCCGTTCAAGAGTCCGGACGAGAATGTGAATATTATCTCTACAGACAGATTTTTTTATTCACATGACATAAAATATTTTATTTTACTTGCAGCAATATATGTTGTTATTGGGTTGATAGTCAGCCTTACGGATTCCGTAATGTTTTATGGGTTTCTGTCCGCAGGTTTTGCCATAGCAATGATTGGCGGTCATTATTTTGTAAGAAGTACAAAAAGATTATCCGGCATTATAGGACTTGTATGCATGCTTACAGCATTCATATTCATCATTTTGTGCAGATGTCTGCCCTTTACAGATTATACGGTACCACTTTTACTTGGTTGTGGTACAGGATATATCGGTTCATATGTGCTTCACAAATACATAGACGCGGGGATACATTGTGAACGTAGCACAGCAATAAGTTCGTACTTCCTTGCCTGCGAGGGAGGATTTGCAGGAGGAATCTGCATAAGTTATATGTTTATAGACAATCAGATTATGGCCCAGTTTCACAAAATCTTACAGTCGTTTTTAAACTGTTATTGACTTTAACAGTGATTCCTGAGAAAAAGAACCGGCATTAAATGTATTTCTAAAACGCAAATATTAAACTTATCAGATATGATTATAGATTTTAACTTAATTGAGAAAAACATCCTTGAGGGATTTAAAGGCGGCAGTGGAGAGTTGGTCATGCAAAGCCATACAGATGATAATTGCAAAATTATGCGCCACATATTAAGAGCCGGTGCGTCCATAGGAGCACACACGCATGATGACAGCTGTGAGATAATCTACATGATTAAAGGAAATGCAAGGGTGGTTTACGACGGTAATATAGAGCAGGTAAATGAAGGACAAGTACACTATTGCCCGAAAGGACACACGCATTGCCTTCAAAATGTGAACGATTACGACATAGAGTATCTTGCCATTGTCCCCCAGTTCTGACGGGATATATGCCTGATATTTCTTTGTAAAATAGTTTCAAACAGTGCGGAAATATGGCTCCCAGATTCATATTTCCAGCGCTGTCCTTCTTGATTAAGACATTTGGGCTTGTTTCTTGTCATAAGTTTTGAAGGTAAGGAAACAAACGGCACTTTAATGAGGTTTCATAATTAGAAAGCTGCTTGAATTAAAAACATCAGGTAAACGTATTCTAATGCCGTGGATGATGTGATTTACATAGACAACCGGATTATGGGCTGCCATGAAAAAAAGATTTCATAAACAGGAGGGAGCCTTTTCTGAAAAGAAGTGGGTAATGTTGCAAAAGCGTAGAGTGACTGTAGAATCTAAAGAGAAATCATGATATCATGATAATTTTTTTCGATGTGATAAAATAATCTATTTATAATTTGGAGAAAGTGTGTGTTTTTCGTAGATTTGCTGTCGGAGTTTAGGTAACTCTTTCTAAGACACAAAAGGAAAAGAAGGGGCGTGATGCTTAACCTTGTGAATGAAATCCTGAGAATCACACAATACGTGTATAGGATAGCATAATGGTTCTTGCAATGTTAACGTGCACAGTCTGTTTTAATATCCGAACACGGGTTTTCATTGACATTCAGTCAGGACATGGCATTTCAGTTCTACGCTTCATGTTTAATTAGTAAAGGTCTTTGAGGACTGGAGGCTATGAGCTATTATGAAAGCAATCAAAACAATCAAAACAATCGGATTGCTCTGTCTTGCAATTCCGTTGTTAAGCAGTTGCCAGATTTATGACATAGTGAAAGACGCGACTGACCAGGAGGAAGGTCGAATTGTAATGAAGGACGGCACTGAGTATACAGGACGTGTCAGAATGCCGAAATCAAACACGAAGACAGTAAACATCACGACAACAAACGGTGAAAAGCTAAAACTAAAGAACACGGACATAGCAGTTCTCGGCGTTTGGAAAAAAACTCATCCTGAAAATTGCCACTTCCTCGTATGCTATCCATACATGGCAAACAAGGTGTTCTCTACAAAAAAGAAGAAAAAGATAGAGCCGCAGTGGATGTCTGTTGAAGCGCAAGGCGATTACGTGGAATTCTATTGTTGCAGCTATAAATACAGTATTCCAAGTAGTGGCATCCTGAAAATCTCCAGTGTAGCTAATGGAGAGATTTTTTATGTGGCACGCAAAACAGGAGAGGAGATTGGACAAGTGATAGGCTATTACAAGAGCGGGAATAAATATCAGCGTAATTTGCTTATGGAATATCTCGCAGATGACCCAGTTCTTTGTGAAAAACTTAAAAACAAAGAAATAGACCCAACTGATTTGCAGAAGATAGCAGACTTGTATAATCCCGTCAAGAAATGAGGCTGTAACCACTTTCTGTATGTCCTGTTGTTTCCCAGCAAAGTGACTAAGGGCTTTACACAGGCGGGCTGTACACACATCGAATTGCAAGACAGATATAAGTGGTTTCCGGACATGAGTAACAAATCCAAAGGAACTTTGAATCTATGAGCTCGCAATGCTTTTGATAAGAGACAATTTATCGCCGTCTGTCTGAATTATGGAGTTTTGTTCAGTATTTGACAGAATCTCGTTAAATAATATAAGTACAAGACAGATTATATAAAAGAGGTTATGTCAACGGTTTTGACATAACCTCTTTTAAGTATGAGAATAATCTTCTACAATAAGATTATTGTATGACTGTCAGATGATATCATACAGAGGGTTTTATATTAAATGTAATAAACGTCAGGCAAGTTCAGAAAGTTCGAGCCATCTCATACTTTTTTCGTCAAGTTCGTCTTTCAATACCGGGAGACGCTTGCTCTTTTCCGTAAGCTCGTCAATTGTCAGTTTCCCGCTACACAGTTCTTCTTCTATGATTTTCTGCTCTTTCTCAAGTGCGGCAATGTCTTTCTCAAGCTGCTCAAACTCACGTTTCTCCTTGAATGTCATTTTTTTCCGGACAGAAACATCCTGTACTTTTCTACTCTTTTTCTCCAAAGGCTGGTTTTTCTCTTTTGATTCTTTGGGCTTCAAGGCACTCCATTCCCTGTATTGTGTGTAATTGCCGGGGAAATCCTGTATCACTCCGTTCCCTTGAAAGACCAAGAGGTGATCTACTATCTTATCCATAAAATACCGGTCATGACTGACTATGATGACACATCCGGGGAAATCCTGCAAATATTCTTCCAAGACCTGAAGGGTAGGAATGTCCAAATCGTTTGTCGGCTCATCGAGTACAAGAAAATTAGGGTTGCGCATGAGTATCGTACATAAATAGAGTTTGCGACGTTCTCCGCCACTCAATTTATACACATAGTCATACTGCTGCTCCGGTGTGAAAAGAAAGTGTTGCAGCAATTGTGACGCAGTTATATGCTTACCGCCTCCATAATCGATGAAATCGGCAATTTCAGATATTACGTCAATGACTCTCTGCTCCTCATTGAACTTTAATCCCTCCTGTGAAAAATATCCGAATCTCACGGTATCACCGATGTCAAATTTTCCACTGTCCGGTTGTATTATTCCTAAAAGAAGCTTTATAAAAGTGGACTTACCGCTGCCATTGTTTCCGATGATTCCCATTTTTTCAAAACGGCTGAAGTTATAGTAGAAGTCTTTCAAGATAACCTTTTCTTCCGACCATGCTTTAGAAACATATTGGCATTCGAATATTTTTGAACCGATATATACGTTTTTTGATTTAAGGCGCATCTGCCGTTCTTCAATCCGTTGCTTCGCTCTTGCCTCAAGCTCATAGAACGCATCCTCTCTGTATCGAGCTTTATGACCTCTTGCCTGTGGCATACGGCGCATCCATTCAAGTTCGCGACGATAGAGATTATTGGCTCTTGCTATTTCCGCCATGGTGGCGTTGACGCGTTCCTGTCGTTTTTCTATATAATATTCATAGTTGCCTCTATATGTATAAATGGTTTTATTGTCCAATTCAAGAATGATATTACATACACGGTCAAGGAAATATCGGTCGTGTGTCACCATCAGTAATGTCTTGTTGCCCCGGGAGAGGTAGCCTTCGAGCCAGACAATCATCTCAAGGTCAAGATGGTTAGTCGGCTCGTCAAGTATCAGCAAATCCGGCTCGGTAATCAGCACATTTGCCAATGCAATACGTTTTTGCTGTCCGCCGCTAAGCTCGCCCATAGGCTGATTGAGGTCTTTTATTTTCAGCTGTGTGAGTATCTGCTTTGCACGAAGAACTTTTTCAGACTCCCCGTTATGGTTGAAGCATGCGTCAAGTACCGATTCTTCCGGATTGAACACAGGATTCTGCTCAAGTATGCCAATTTTCAGATCCCGCTTGAATATGATGTCTCCAGAATCATAGCCTTCCTTGCCTGTGAGTATTGACAACAACGTGGTTTTGCCTGTACCGTTTTTTGCAATTAGTCCGACATGTTGTCCCTCAGAAATTGAAAATGAAATATTCTCGAAAAGGACATGTGCGCCAAACGATTTGGAAAGGTTTTGTACGTCAATATATGGAATCATTTTGTTTTTCAGATTATTATTTCAGAGCTGTCACCTTTCAATGACTTATTTATACTCTCAATATAATTGAGAATCTCATCGCGTCCGGTTCTTTTTTCAGAACTGGTGACGAAATAGGGTGGTAGCTCTTCCCAGCTTTCTTTAAGTTTTTCCATCCATGCCTCAGCATTCTGCCTCGCCTTGGATGGAGTCAGTTTGTCGGCTTTTGTGAATACTATGGCAAACGGCACATTGCTTTGTCCGAGCCAGTTTATGAAGTCCACATCAATTGCCATGGGGGAATGTCGTATATCAACAAGGACGAAGGTATTAACCAGCTGTTCACGTTGAAGTATGTATGACGATATCATGTTCTGAAGTTTCTTCTGTACTGTTTTCGACCGTTTTGCAAATCCATATCCAGGCAGGTCTACCAGATACCATTCTTTATTTATTATGAAATGATTTATCAATAGTGTTTTTCCCGGTGTGGAAGAGGTCTTTGCAAGGCCTTTGTGGTTGCACAACATATTTATCAGACTTGATTTCCCAACATTCGATCTACCAATAAAGGCATACTCTGCTTTTATGTCATTCGGACATTGGTTTACGTTAGGTGCAGAGATAACAAACTCAGAACTTTTGATTTCCATGTGTTATGTCAATATTTTAAATAGTATTATACATAAAATAAGATGTTGTATGCCGTCATCGTTTTTCATACACACATATACATCATAAAATACATATTTTATAAATGAAATGCAACATATGAACCGTGCTTTATATACAGAACGGCAAGCAAAGATAATCAAATTATTTTATATTTCTTCGCTCTTATCTTCTTTTAATAACTTCTCTTTTAACTGTGATTTTATTTTATTCTCAACCTCCAATGGTGAGTTATTGCCTGATATAAGCACCTTTACCCATACACATAGCACAAAACACACTATGACGACAACAGCCCCGGCAAACCATTTCAAGAGTTCCTGCTCTATGAACTTACAACTGTCCATGAATACTATGCCTGCAACGACCGGTATGGCATAAAGCAGATAGTCGGCACCGGACAAAGATTTATAGCTATCCCGAACCTTCCTGTATTCACTGTTTGCATTGAGTATTTTCTCACGGTTCTCTGTCCAATATCTTTCAAATTCCAATTTGTCCATATCTTGTCATACTTTCATTAAATCACTCATTATCATATCACTGATATATAGTCCTTCGCGTGTAAGTTTCAAATGCCCGTCATTTATGTCAACCGTTTTATCAGCAACATGTCTTGCGGCTTGTTTTACGATATACTGCATATACTTGTCATCAAGCCGCGACAAATCTATACCTTCCGACGTGCGTAATTCTGTTGTTACAATGTCGTTATAATGTGTGTCGGCATCAATAGATTCAAATGTAAAAGGTACAGTGTCGTATGATATTGATTCAATATATTTATTAATGTCAGATACATTCCATTGTCTCGATTTTATGTTGTAAGAATGTGCTGCGGCTCCTATTCCCAGATAAGGAATGTCATGCCAATATGAACTGTTGTGCAGTGCCCTATATCCCTTTTTAGCAAAATTACTTATCTCATAATGTTCATATCCGGCACCACACAATATATTTATCAGTTCATTGTACATATTTAGACTGACCTCTTCATCTATCTCTTTTATCATGTTTTCTTTCAGCATACGATACAGTCTGGTTCCTTCCTCGTACATCAGACTGTATGCCGAGATATGTTGTATGTCAAGACTTATCGCGCGTCTTACATCCTCTTTCCATGAGTCACATGTCTGACCGGGGAATCCAAACATTAGATCAATGCTGATGTTTCCTACACCATGTTCATGCAAAATGTCAATAGCCCGTTCCACCTGAAATGATTTGTGTCTACGGTTTAGAAATTTCAACCGATTGTCATCAAATGTCTGCGCCCCCATACTGACCCTATTTATATGCAATGCAGATATGGTCTCAGCAAGATCATTTGTGACATCATCCGGATTTACTTCCATCGTGACCTCTTCCGGTGAACATTCCAGATATGTATCTATTGCATGGAATAATTTTTCAAGGCTATAACGGGATAATTGTGATGGAGTTCCACCACCTATATATATAGTGCGGATGATCGTATTGGCAGCTTTGCTATCGGTAGAGTAGGATGATAAATATTCCTTCCTTAGTGCAATCTCACGGCACAGACTATCCACATATCTATCCTGCAAATCGAGTTTTGTCGTACTGTAGAAACCGCAATAAGAACATCGTGTAGCGCAAAAGGGGATATGTACATATAGACCCGCCATATTGAATTAACGACAATATATTATATTGAATACGTATTGAAAATGTTTGATTAACCACAAAATTCAATGCAAAAATACTAATATGTTTTAAAACGCTGACAGTTTTTCAATATTTTCTTTTGCGATTGACATAAATTTATTTAACTTAGTCGGCTGTAAGAGTTTTTATCTCTTATTACCTTAGACAAAAAATATTAACTCATTAAATCTTTTGATATGAGAATATATCAAACCAACGAAATTAAGAACATTGCATTGCTTGGCAGTGCGGGTTCAGGCAAGACTACCCTTGCCGAGTCAATGCTTTATGGAAGCGGAATAATCAAACGCCGTGGTACAATAGAAGCAAAAAATACAGTAAGTGATTATTTCCCGGTTGAACAGGAATACGGATACTCGGTTTTCCCGACCGTTTTTCATGTAGAGTGGAATAATAAGAAACTTAATATAATAGACTGTCCGGGATCAGATGATTTTATCGGAGGTGCGATTACAGCACTGAATGTTACAGACCAAGCAGTGATTCTTATAAACGGACAATATGGTCCCGAAGTCGGAACACAAAACAACTTCAGATATACTGAAAAACTTAAGAAACCTGTTATATTTCTTATTAATCAGCTTGACTCAGATAAATGCGATTTCGATAACGTAATATCGAATATGAAGAGCATATACGGATCTAAATGCGTACAGATTCAATATCCGATCAGTACCGGAAGCGGATTCAATGCGTTGATAGATGTATTGCTGATGAAGAAATATTCTTGGAGTCCTGACGGAGGTATGCCGATTATAGAGGAAATTCCAGAGGAAGAAAAAGAAAAGGCAATGGAACTGCATAAAATTCTTGTCGAGGCGGCTGCTGAGAATGATGAGAGTCTTATGGAGAAATTTTTCGAGGAAGAGACACTGACAGAGGATGAAATGAGGGAAGGTATACGCAAGGGACTCGTAACACGTTCCATATTCCCGGTTTTCTGTGTATGTGCCGGCAAAGATATGGGAGTAAGACGTCTGATGGAATTTCTTGGAAATGTTGTTCCATTTGTCAGTGAAATGCCAAAACTGCACAACACCCGCGGTGAAGAGATAACGCCGGATTCTAACGGACCGGAATCAATATATTTCTTTAAGACAGGCGTTGAGCCGCACATCGGTGAAGTAAGTTATTTTAAAGTTATGAGTGGTTGTGTCAAAACCGGTGATGACCTAACCAACTCAGATCGTGGCTCGAAAGAAAGGATAGGACAAATATACGCATGTGCAGGTGCGAACCGAATACCTGTGGAACAACTTAATGCAGGAGATATAGGATGCACGGTGAAACTGAAGGATGTAAAAACCGGTAATACTCTTAACGGGAAAGACTGTGAGTGGAAATTTGATTTTATCAGTTATCCGAATTCCAAATATTCACGCGCAATAAGAGCGGTCAATTCTGCCGATACTGAAAAACTGATGGCTGCAATGTTGAGGATGAGACAGGAGGATCCGACATGGGTGATAGAACAGAGTAAGGAACTGAGACAGACAATAGTACACGGTCAGGGAGAATTCCATCTGCGTACATTGAAGTGGCGATTGGAAAACAATGAAAAACTACAGGTTAAGTTCGAAGAGCCTAAGATTCCTTATAGAGAGACCATTACAAAAACGGCACGCGCTGATTACAGACATAAAAAACAATCGGGAGGAGCCGGACAGTTCGGTGAGGTACATCTTATTGTAGAACCTTATGCCGAAGGCATGCCGGATCCTGTATCATATAAAATAAACGGTCAGGAGCTTAAAGTCAACATAAAAGGTCGCGAAGAGATAGATCTGGAATGGGGCGGAAAGCTTGTTTTCATTAATTCGGTAGTTGGCGGTGCAATAGACGCACGCTTCATGCCGGCAATACTTAAAGGTATAATGGAAAGAATGGAACACGGACCACTGACCGGAAGCTACGCACGTGACGTGAGAGTCATTGTTTATGATGGTAAAATGCACCCTGTTGATTCAAATGAACTATCGTTCATGCTTGCGGCACGTAATGCGTTTTCTCTTGCGTTTAAGGAAGCCGGTCCGAAAATTTTGGAACCAATATATGATCTGGAGGTATATGTACCATCAGACTATATGGGCGATGTAATGAGCGATCTGCAAAGCCGTCGTGCACTTATAATGGGTATGGACAGCGAAGCCGGATATCAGAAATTGCAAGCAAAAATCCCATTGAAAGAACTTAGCAGTTATTCGATATCATTAAGTAGTATAACAGGAGGACGCGCTTCGTTCAACACGAAGTTTGCAAGTTATGAACTTGTTCCGAATGAGATGCAGCAGACTCTTATCGCAGAACATGAGAAAGAACTTGATGCCGAAAACGAATAAGTTGCTTGCGATATGCTTTATATAAAATTACTGATATAATTTTTTATTATAAAGCACAGATAAATTAGATATGATAATAAGGAGTTTGTCGTGTTCATTCAATTTTATTGAAAGACCGACAATCTCCTTATTATTTATCCATTTATGAATAATAATTTATTATTATCGGCTCTACCCGGAGCTGATTTTTGTTTTAGTCACAACAGGGCATAATACTTCATCCATATTTCGTGATGCAGCGACAGACATTCTTGCTTTCTAAGTTTCAACCTGATGTAATGTGTTATATTAAGATTGAGTCATAAAGTAACATGACGCCAGCAGTATGTAAATGAATGAAGGGCTGATAAGCATATATGTGATATATGTATGAATGGCTAATGGCATTAACCTTTAATTTGAGATGCTCTTATTTGGAGAATAATATAAATGTGGAAATTTGATTTTTAAAGACACCAAAAATAAGAATAGCCAAGTTATAATATCAGAACTATTATCCATGGCTATTCTTATTTTATAAGTTATTGTTCACAAAAACAACATAAAATGTTTATTCAGTTTTTTTTGAGCTCCAATGACCGTGTAAATTACAATATTCGCGTGCGTAAACATTCTTGCAATCTGTGTAGAAAACAGCTTCCGGTTTGTCTCCCGGTTTTAAATGAACTCGTTGTATTTTATTTTCCTCTACAAGTTCAATCCATTCTATATAGTGGTTGTCCTGCATAGGATGTTCAACGCTTCCGACTTTAACTTTATAACCACCCTCAATAGCCTCAACAACCGGTACATGCTTCTCTTTTGCAGCGTCAACGGTGTTCTCTGTAAGAAGCTCCATGGGTTGCCCGCAACATGTCAGTGTGCCTCCTGCCATATGCATAATCTCTACTATGTTACCACAAATAGCACAACGGTAAACTTCTTTAACCTTTGTCATATTAGATATAGTGAATTAGTGAATAAATTGTTTGTATTTAGTTTATACATAACTATTACAAATACAAATAAAGTAAAAATTTTTGATATACGCATCTTTTTTGAATAATTTATTTTTCCAGTTGGCTTGTTGTTCGTATTGGTTTGCCTTTTATTCTACAAGACCGTGTATTTTATCTCGAATATGTCATTATACTTCCATTCTTATTTCGTACTTGCTGTAAGCCGGATTGTCTTCAGCTTTATCGAAGATGTACCGTACTATGTCGAGCAAAAGCCGAAGACAAGATGATGGCATCAATGCGGAAGAAGGATGAAGAGCAGGCAATAAACCTTAAATTTGTATGAGGTGTTCTAACGACGATTTGGGTTTATCATTACTGCTCTCACCACGTCTGTGTAACAGAAAATCATTGACTGTGTGTCAAAGCATAAATATATAATATGTATTACCAAAGACGAATATTATACCAACGTATACTTAACGAGAATGCCATCGTGGCTCACAACAATCAAACCTATCGCAAAATCCGAAATTTTGAACATATACGTCAACATCATGTACGACAGACAGTTACACCTAACAGATTGTTTTCACTCCCTTTTCAGTCCTCTCATAAAGCATGTTTCGCAGCCTGATAAAGCCTTTTTCGCATCGCATAACAGGCTATGTCACACCACGACAACGCAGCCTCAGAAAACAGGAAAGGCTCTTCCACACCGTGACAGAGTTTTCAATAAGCCATAAATGAATGCATATCCGTTATATATACAGATGCCATCGTTTTTCAATCTCTCTTCTAATAGTTTCCGCTGTCAATATTTTTTACTTTCATAAACGTATGAATATATGAAAGCACACTAAAGTCAAACATCATATTATCGCAGACAGAGCAATATGCAAGAAAGTCAATATCTTGACATTAAACCCAAATCATCAGGATGCCTATTATAAATTTAAGGTTTATTGTCTGCTCTTCATCCTTCTTACGCAATGCTGCCGCAATATAGTATTTAGCTTTTTCTCAATGTAGTCCGGTACATCTTCGACAAAGCTGAATATAATCCGGCTTACAGCAGCACGAAATAAGAATGGAAGTCTTATGCTATTCTGGTTTATATTTAGAATGGAGATTTGTTAAAAATTCAGCTATGCTACATACAATTAATATCATGAGAATTCAATACATATTGTTTAATACAAATCAATCCAAATGTCTCCGCAATCGTACTGCATCAATTACCGTGAGCACACCACCATCTACACGAAAGTGAATGTCATATCCAGCATACGGCATACCGTATATCTTTTCAGAGTCATTCTGATAGCGAGGACGTGGATCAAGCTCGAGAACTTTATATAATGACAAAAGTTCATCTCTTGTAAAGAGACTTTCTATATTTTCTGGCATATTCACATTAAGCTTACTAAGTACGATATTGTCGGTGAATCCGCAACGCACATTTTCATGTGAGTCTGCATAACTGATGTATGGTTTTATATCATATATAGGAGTACCATCCATAAGATCCGCACCGAGGACATTGATTACAGGACCATTTTGAATATCCTGTTCGACTGACTCTATGCGAACCGATGATAACCCGAGTGCATTGGGGCGGAAAGGTGAGCGTGAGGCAAAAACTCCAACTTTCTCATTACCACCCAACACCGGAGGTCTTACAACAGGTGCGGATATTTTGTGTGGATTTGCAGAGAATCCCCAAATTAGCCAAATGTAGTCGAAACCGTCAAGTCCACGTATAAAATCCCGATTTCTGTATTTATGTTCAAAGACGATAGTACCCCTCAAACATTCAACAAGCCCACTTTGTTTTGGTATACCGAATTTTGAAGAAAATGGAGAGTGAAAATGTGCTATAGGTTTTATGTCCATTGTATAAGTTTTTTCTAAGAAATTTTATTGCTCATCACATTTAAAAGTTCCGGCAATGAAATCATATATTTGATGAAGCAGAAAGTCAGGAACCGATTTTCATTTTAGTCCAGATACATCTTGGAATCAGATGCCACAGAAATACTAAAATTCGGTATCTCCAATCTATTGTAATTACACATTTACGATGCTCGATGGCTTTACATATACACCTTGCAACGTAGTCTGCATCAAGTTGCATTGGATAATGAAATTCATCTCCAAGAAATGGTGTCTTTACGAATCCTGGACGAATGTCAAGAATATGTATATTTTTAATGCTTCTGATGCTACAGAGTTGTGCAAGACTCTCCAAATATGTATTTATATATTTTTTACTTGCAGAATACGCCGGTGCAACGCCAAGCCCTTTTGTACCGGCTATACTGCTTATAACAGCTATTATTCCATCTGTATCCGGATGGTTGTGAAAATATTCGAAAGCAAAATCCGTCATTCTTGTGAACCCCAGTACATTTGTTGATACTGTTGCAAGTTCTTTGGACGCTTCAAGTGATGCATTCTGGTAACCTATACCTGAACTGTGAAAATACATATCCATTCCGCCTACCTTATGAATAAGACGCATAAGCCCTTCTGTTGCATCATCCTCGGTTATATCTATTCTTTGTGTAGCAACAATGCCACAATGACTGTGTTGTATCTGTAAAAGTAAGTCCTCTCTGCGCCCTGCAATACCAACAATCCATCCATTGGAAGCAAGCAGTTTTGCCGTGGCATACCCTATACCCGAAGTCGCACCGACTATTATGGCACGTTTTGTTTTCATAATTATAATCTTAATAAAACAGCATTTTATAAATGAATAATATTTGTATACGGCAGAATGCCAACATTAAAGATGCATTCAAGTACCGTTCATGTGAATTTTGCTACTTTTTATTTTTCTTCTTCTTTCTGAACAGATCTCCTATACCGTTAAAATCTTTTTTCATAATTAAACCGATACCCTGAGTGTTCAGGCTGTTTTTTGTAAAGTAACGGTCATTTGTTTTATTATATACATTTATCGAAAGATTACCGTTGGGAAAGAGCAGATATCTTAAATCAAAATCACCTATGAAACTCGTTGTGGCATTAGCGTTATCGCGATATCCGAACTGTCCGTTTATCAGCAATCTATTATTCAATAACCGTCCGGACAGTATACCTTCGTATTCCGCATCATTGAAACCCTCGGTTCCTGTAGATATATTTGCACCGAAGTTCCAGTCACTACTGTTAATAATATTACCAAGGATATTATTCAATTGCTGACTGATTGTTCCGCTCAATATGCTCTGCATGGCAAGTGAAGCCTGGTTGCGCGATGTTGGGCCACCGGCAGACGAATTATTATTGCTGTTTTGGGTGTAGAAACGACCAACTGTCAGCAAATATAAAACCTGTTGATTCATTTCTTCCTCGGCATTTATAACACTTGCAACCATTTGCTTCGCATCATTACTTAGTGTGGGCATGTCTAAATCAAAGGAAACCCGCGGTGCATCAGGAGTCCCTGTAACATTCATGAGGCAGTTCACCCTCACGTTGTTATTAGAAAAAGAATTTCCTATATTAAGGTCAGACAAACTTACACCATTAAGGACATAAATTGCTTTCAAATCTAATGACGAATTGAATGGATTACCTACAAATTTTATAGTTCCGCCTCTCTGGAAGGTGAACTCCTTCTTTATTATATCTCTTATAGTAAGTTTATAGATACCACGTTCAACAGTATAATTTCCAAACAAATCAAAAGACCCTTTGTTATAATATGTCGCACGGAGTGCTCCATTACCATTGAGGGAAATATAGTCACCGGACTGTCTGTCCATCAGTACTTTTATCGTCATTGAAGGATTGCAATCTAAAAGGAAATTAAGACGTATATCTGAAGAAGTCTGTCTGCCTTCAGATATGCTGTCTATATCCGCACTGTGTACTGAAGTTTCTAATTCTTTCTTTTCTTCCACAGGCGTTTTCCATTGTATGAATTCATTAGTAGACACATCGTTCTGACTGCTTACATCATAAACTATAATACTTTTATCTTCAGGGACAACATTGATGTCCATTACGACTTCTCCGCTTCGTCCTTTTATCTTACAGTCTCCTGTTGCATATACAGTACCATAGAACGAGTCCCCATTTTCACCGTCCGTATTAAACGCCAACAGATTGTCTGATACGACAGACAGGTCATAACTGAGGTTTGTGAGATGCTTATGATGAATATTTCCTTCCACTATGCCAGTATTTCCATCTTTGTCAAAGATGCTATCGTTTCTAAATTCTATTTCATCCGGTATAAATCTTATTGTATCATTTCTTAGAGTATAATTTGTGTTAAGAGGAGTTATTCCCAGCGTTCCGTCTGCAACAAGCATACCTGTAAGGTTTATATTATCGAGTGAACCGGAGAGCCTTACAGAGCCATTTGCCCGTGCATCGACATCATGCATGAAACTGCTGCAGAAACTTTCCATAAATTCAAGCCTTGTATTATGTGCATTGATATTCAAATCAATATAATTTTTCTGAGGAGACACATATCCTAATATGGATGTCTTACGTTTCTGTCCGTCTGTCGCCACGGCATTTATGTCTATCTGTTTTTCTGTATTATTAAACATTGCTTTTGCCTTAAGAGTTCCCATCCTTCCTTTCTCAAATAGGAAGTTATTTACAGTTAAATCTGCAAATAAATAAGGATTCTTCCCAGACAAGTCTTTTAAGTAAGCTTTTCCTGTTGCAAATCCGTCAAATTCCACCGAATGAAAATTAACCATATCAAGAATATAATTTATATTTATATCCTTGAAATCAATGCGGATAGAATCGGATTGATTTTTAGTTGCTTTACCTGTTACAGAGACATGCTGCTTGCTGTGTTCTACAGAGAAATTATTGATTTCCAAATAGTTTTTGTTGTATATGATATTTGATGGTTTTACATGCCATATTGTGTCATCAATATTAATGTAGGATTCTTTTATATTTATATTTGCGGTGGCATGTCCCTCTGCATTTTTATAAAAGAATGTGTTTGCATTTATTGTCCCTTTTAATGGGTGATTTTCATTTTCGTTTATACTGATTTCAGTGTCAAGTTCATTACCGCCAGCAGCAGCCTTTACTCTATATGAGAATAATTCCCCTTTGTCGGATATTTTTTTTATTCCGGCATACGTATTCATTATGTCACCGATTGTACTTACCCTTAGCGTTGCATCTTTATATTTAACTGAGTTATAAGCAAATGACGGCATTTGACAATCAATGCGTAAGGCATTATTTTTATCGCTTAATTCACCGTTTAGCGTCACCGGCTCATAGAGTTCTATAGGTATTCCTAATAGAGCACTCATCCATTTGGAGTTTTTTATTGTCGCATTAATTGTAAAATCATTATTTCGCTGTGCCTTTATGCCAGTATACCACGGCATCGTAGGAAGTTTACTATGAATTAATCCGATAATACTCTGAGGAATAGTAATATAATTGATATTTCCAAACATATCAATATTACAGAAGTCACTGTTAGCAATAACCCGTCTTTTATTGCCAATACCTTCTGCATTTATATATAGAGAGTCTATTTTGTATTCAGTTTGCGGAGATACCATAGAAAAATTTGATATACGCAGCTGGCCTATAATATCTGAAATGTCATTACCCTCTATATCAGCTGTTAGTTTCATACTGAATTTTGTCTGTGGCCATTTGTCAGATAGATTTAAAGCCGAAGGTGAGAAGTCTTTTATATTTGCATTTAAATTCTGTATTTTAATACTATTTTTCACGTTCACATTTCCTGCCAAATTTATCTGCGCATTCGGATCATTAAGAGCTAATTTTCCCTCGATATTCCCATTATCGTAGGTACCATCTATCATTAATTTATGATACGTATATCGGTTGTAATCAAAAGAAGATATGTTTCCGCTCAGATTAATTTTTGATGACGAAGAGGTGTTGAATTCTATTTGAGCATTTACAAAACCAAACTTGCCGTTGTCAGTCAAAGTCTTGACATCTATGTTTCTTGCATTGATTATCCCGCTTGTTGTTTTTCTTCTTTTTGTAATGTCAATATCTGTAGCACCTAAGTCTGTTTGTATTACTCCGGAAACGGTCATTTCATCATTAACGCTGTGAGACATTCCGGTAATTTCTATATTACCCAACCTGAAAATTGTTTCTGGTATTTTTACCTCAGGAATATTATTTAATAATGTCTTTATGTTCTTACCATTTGTTTCTAATGCGAATTTATTAATTGACCAATTAAAGCCTGATGCATTTTTCTTAAAATGTAAATCAGATTTTAAATTAAAAAGATTTTCTTTTTCATGAATTCTTAGACGAGTCACATAGATGTTGCCGTCATGCCCATACAAGTTTGCATTAAAATATATTTTATTTTTGATGTCTTTAAGCAAAGGTTGGCAGAACGCGATGTCTGATGGCGTAAGATATGAATCAGACAAACTTCCTCTGAAAGTTAGTGATGAAAAGTTCAGCCTGTTCTTTTCTAATATATACGCGGCATCAATTGAATCTACGTGCAGTTTTGATGCTGGCATCTCTACATTGAGATTATCTAATTTAAAATTATTCTTGCTTGCTGAAAGTTTAAAAGATATTTTTTTTAATCTAAGACCAGAATGTTCTTCAAAAGACAGTCTTTTTACTTTAACGTCTAAAGAATCATTGCTAAGTTTATCAAGTATAATATGTCCGCTTATGTGTTTTAGATTGATGTTATTTAATGAAAAAGTATTGGTCTTTATTTTTTCAGACATACATCTATATTTAATTGAGCCATGTCTAATTACAATTGAATTGATCTGCAAATCAATAGAGCTGCTGTTGTTTTTATTTTTATTTGAAAGAGAGTCTAATACAAACTGAAAATTGGTTTTTGACATATTGGACTCCTTGTACAAATTTGCATCCATTCCGAATATCTGTACAGATGAAATGGATATACGCTTCTCCAAAAGTGGGATGAAATTTATTTTTATTGATGCCCTTGATGCCTTTAATAAATTTTTATTCTTTTGGTCAAGTATACAGATATCATCAATAATAAGTCTATTTATAAAGCCAAGATCTATACGACCAATTGATACTTTTGTTCCAATCTTTTTTGACAAGGCATCTGCCGTCCAAGAACCGATATGTCCTTGAATGGTAGGTATGTGTAAAAGTATTACAATAATGATGTACAGACTAATAATTGTCCATACAGTGGTGTGTATTAGCCGTTTTAGCACGCTGATAATCAATCAATATTAATAAGAGATTTCAAAATTACATCATTTTTCTTTCTGTACAAAATAAAAGAATCCTTTTTCTTTTTGTTATGACTTATTTTTGTTAATTTTGCATCGATTGCGTCATAGTGAAAAAATAAGTTAAAAAGGAATATTTTCACAATCAATTTTAAGATAATCTTTATACAAATAACAATATATTATGAATGTGATTAAGTTACGAAAGGGCTTAGACATTAATTTGAAAGGAAAAGCTGTCAGACAGAAAGTACGTGTCGGCAAATGTACTGAATTTGGGCTTGTTCCTGATTATTTTGTCGGTGTTACACCTAAAATGATTGTTCATGAAGGTGATCATGTCAAGGCTGGAGATGCTTTATTTGTCAATAAGAATTGTCCGGAAGTTAGATTCGCCTCACCTGTAAGTGGCATAGTGTCAGCAATTGTACGTGGAGAGCGTAGAAAAATATTATGTGTAAAAATAAATGCAGACGACGAACAGGTATATACGGACTATGGCTGCAAGAATGTATCATCTCTTGACGGTTCGGAAGTTTTAACCGCACTGATTGAAGCCGGACTATTTGGCTATATCAACAAGTTGCCTTATGCGGTATCAGCAACTCCAACAACCAAACCAAAGGCAATTTTCGTCAGTGCATTTAGAGATATGCCTCTTGCTGCTGATTTCGAGTATGAACTTGAAGGGAATGAAGAAGATTTTCAGACAGGACTGACAGCCTTGTCCAAAATAGCAAAAACATATCTTGGTGTCGGAGTAAACCAATCGTCAGAAGCACTCAGAAACGCTCAGAACGTGGATATTAATGTATTTGACGGTCCGTGCCCAGCCGGCAACGTTGGAGTCCAAATAAATCATATATCACCAATCAATAAAGGCGATATTGTATGGACTGTAGATCCTACATCTGTTATTTTTTTCGGTCGTCTTTTTAATAAAGGCAAAGTGGATTTCACACATACAATAGCGATTGCCGGTAGCGAAATCAACAATCCTGCATATGCTGATGTTAAAGTGGGACAAAAGCTTTCATCGATTCTGGAAGGACAATTAAAGAATAATGCTCATGTCAGGATAATAAACGGTAATCCTCTCGTGGGCAGGAAAAGTAGCACTGATGACTATCTTGGAGCACACGTTTCTGAAATAACAGCGATACCAGAGGGTGATGACGTCAATGAAATGTTTGGATGGATTATGCCGCGTATCAACGACTTTTCAGTTAACCATAGTTATTTCTCATGGCTTTTGGGAAAGAAAAAAGAGTATGTCCTGGATGCCCGCATAAAAGGAGGAAAACGTAACATGATTATGAGCGGTGAGTACGATAAGGTCTTTCCGATGAATATATATCCTGAGTATCTCATAAAAGCAATACTCTGTGGAGATATTGACAAAATGGAAGCTCTTGGCATTTATGAAGTTTCTCCGGAAGATTTTGCTGTGGCAGAATTTGTGGATTCCTCAAAGTTGGAATTACAGCAGATAGCCAGAAAAGGTTTAGACTCATTGCGTAAGGAAATGGAGTAGTATAATAAAAAATATATAAAATGAAAGCTTTAAGAAATTATCTAAATAGGATAAAGCCAAATTTTGAAGAAGGAGGTAAGTTGCACGCGTTTAGATCTGTCTTTGATGGATTTGAGACATTTTTATATGTTCCAAATACTACATCTAAAAGTGGAGCGATGATTCATGATGCAATAGACAGCAAAAGAATTATGTCTATTGTTGTTATATCACTTATGCCGGCGTTGTTGTTTGGTATGTATAATGTTGGCTATCAGCATTTCAAGGCGATTGGTTCAGACGCTCTTCTATCTGCGTCATTCTTTCAAATATTTGTTTATGGTCTAATGGCGGTATTACCCAAAATACTTGTATCATACATTGTAGGTTTGGGTATAGAATTCATAGTTGCTCAATGGAAAAAAGAAGAAATACAAGAAGGATTTCTTGTTTCCGGAATACTTATTCCAATGATAATTCCCGTTGACTGCCCACTATGGATTCTTGCTATTGCAGTTGCATTCTCTGTAATATTTGTAAAAGAGGTATTTGGTGGAACTGGAATGAATATATTTAATGTTGCACTTGCAGCACGTATATTTATGTTTTTTGGATACCCTACAAAAATGTCAGGTGATGCAGTGTGGGTATCTGGTGATTCTATGTTAGGAATAGGTCAGCAGATTGATGGTCTTACCGTCGCCACACCACTTGGGTCTACGGCAACTACCGGAGTCGTTCCTGATTTTTCCATGGATATGATTTACGGTCTGATTCCCGGCTCCATTGGTGAGACAAGTGTCATTGCAATAGCTATAGGTGCTATATTGTTAATATGGACAGGAATAGCCAGCTGGAAAATAATGGCTTCAGTTTTTGTTGGTGGAGCATTGATGGCTTTCATATTTAATACAGTAGGTCCGGATACATCTATGGCACATATGCCTTGGTATGAACATCTTGTGCTTGGGGGATTTTGTTTTGGTGCTGTATTCATGGCAACAGATCCAGTAACAGCAGCACGTACGGAAACAGGGAAATACATATATGGATTATTGATTGGAATGATGGCAATAATTATCCGAGTCCTCAATCACGGTTATCCAGAGGGCATGATGTTGGCCATTTTATTAATGAATATATTTGCTCCTTTGATTGATTATTTTGTGGTGCAGCAAAACATCAAACATCGTGAGAAACGTGCCATTTGTTCAAAATAATTAAAGTAAGATATCAATGAAGACAAATAGTAATAGTTATACAATCATATACGCGGCAGTGATGGTTATTATTGTCGCATTTATGCTTGCATTTGTAAGTTCTTCTTTACGTGACAGACAGAACAGGAATGTTGAGTTTGATACAAAAAAACAGATTCTTTCCGCACTTAACGTTAGAAATGTAGAAGATGTTGAGAATACATATAAGAAATATGTAAAACAAGATATGCTAATGCAGGCTGACGGAACATTGACAGAAAATCAAGATGGTTTTTCTACAGCATATGAGAAAGAAGTGAAGACAAATAAGCGTTTTCATGTATTTGTTGCAGAAAAAGATGGAGACACTAAATATGTATTCCCTGTTTATGGTACAGGACTGTGGGGTGTAATATGGGGATACGTCGCACTAAACAGTGATAAAAATACTGTCTATGGAGTTTATTTCTCACATGCGAGTGAAACGCCTGGACTTGGTGCAGAAATTGCAACAGAACACTTTCAGACTCTTTTCTCTGGCAAGAAGGCTGTAGATAACGGTCAAATAGTATTGGGCGTGGTGAAGAATGGCAAGGTTGAGAATCCGGAATGTCAGGTTGATGGTATTTCCGGTGGAACAATCACATCAGACGGTGTGAATCTGATGTTAAAAAACTGTTTGAGTAATTATAAGAATTTTTTAACAAAAAAGTAAAAAGGAAATATGAAACAGCATTTATTATCACAGAAGAATAAAGATGTTTTATTTACACCTTTAGGAATAAACAACCCTGTTACAGTGCAGGTTCTGGGAATATGTTCGGCTCTTGCTGTAACCGCCAAATTAGAACCTGCCATAGTAATGGGACTTTCTGTAACCATAATAACTATGTTTTCCAATGTTGTTATTTCACTGTTGCGTAAGACAATTCCAAATAGAATTCGTATTATAGTCCAGCTTGTTATAGTTGCTGCATTGGTTACAATTGTAAGTGAAATACTGAAGGCGTTTGCATATGATGTGAGTGTGCAGCTCTCTGTTTATGTCGGGCTGATTATTACAAATTGCATTCTGATGGGACGTCTTGAAGCATTTGCAATGCAGAACGGACCATGGGAGTCATGTCTTGACGGAATTGGGAATGGACTCGGATATGCGAAAATACTGATAATAGTTGCATTTATTCGTGAACTTTTGGGCTCCGGTACATTATTAGGGTTTAATATATTGAATTATGATTGCGTGAAAGACATTGGCTATATCAATAACGGACTCATGCTTATGCCGCCAATGGCTCTTATCATATGTGCATGTATCATATGGTATCAGCGTGCACATCATAAAGAATTACAGAATCAATAATTCAGATGCTGTTTAAATCAAAATTTGTTTAATATATAATTATATCCAGTTATAATGGAACATTTATTTAGCTTATTCGTCCGCTCTATATTTGTGGATAATATGATATTTGCATTCTTTTTAGGAATGTGTTCATATCTGGCTGTCTCAAAGAATGTAAAGACAGCCTTAGGCTTGGGTATCGCTGTCGTATTTGTTTTAGTAGTGACTTTACCTGTAAATTATCTTTTGCAGACAAAGGTTCTTGCAGCAAATGCACTTGTTGACGGTGTTGATTTAAGTTTCTTGAGTTTCATACTTTTTATTGCTGTTATTGCTGCAATTGTACAGTTGGTAGAAATGGTTGTGGAACGTTTCAGTCCGTCACTTTACGCTTCTTTAGGTATTTTCCTTCCACTGATTGCTGTAAACTGTGCCATTATGGGAGCATCGCTTTTTATGCAACAGAGGATAACATTGAGTGAAAGCGATCCTAAAATGATAGGTAATATAGGTGATGCAATATCTTATGCATTAGGGTCTGGCTTAGGTTGGTTACTTGCTATTGTGGGGCTTGCTGCGGTCCGTGAAAAGATGGCATATTCAAACGTGCCGGCTCCTCTGAGAGGATTAGGTATAACATTTATAGTAGTTGGTTTGATGGCGATGGCCTTCATGTGTTTCTCAGGTTTGAACATTTAAATTGAATTACAATGGATATAAATATGATATTGGCAAGTATAGGGGTATTTCTCATCGTTGTTCTCTCACTTGTAATTATTTTGCTTGTAGCAAAGACATTTCTGGTGTCATCGGGCAAGGTTAAAATAACAATCAATGATGACAAAGTCGTTGAGGTGAATTCAGGTTCAACGTTATTAAACACCCTTTCAGACAATGGCATTTACCTGTCATCTGCTTGTGGAGGTAAGGGTTCATGCGGTCAATGCAAATGCCAGGTATTGGAAGGAGGAGGGGAGATACTTCCTTCTGAGGTTTCCCATTTCAGCAGAAAACAACAGAAAGACCATTGGCGCCTGGGATGTCAGGTAAAAGTCAAGAATGATATGAAGATCAAAGTAAATGAAAGTGTTCTTGGCGTAAAAGAATATGAGTGTACCGTTATTTCAAATAAGAATGTAGCTACCTTTATTAAGGAATTTAAGGTTAAATTACCGGAAGGTGCGCATATGGACTTCATTCCCGGCTCCTATGCTCAAATAAAGATACCGGCATTTTCAATGTCATATGACAAAGACATTGATAAATCTCTGATAGGTGATGAGTATATGCCGTCATGGGAGAAATTCGGACTATTTTCATTGAAATGTGTAAACCCGGAGCCGACAATAAGGGCATATTCTATGGCAAACTATCCGGCAGAAGGCGATGTGTTTATGTTGACCGTAAGAATTGCGACACCTCCATTCAAGCCTGATCGCAGCGGATTTATGGATGTCAATCCAGGTATCGCATCTTCTTATATATTCACGTTGAAGCCTGGAGATAAGGTTCTTATGAGTGGACCTTACGGAGAATTCCATCCTCATTTTGATTCTAAGAAAGAAATGATATGGGTAGGCGGTGGAGCCGGAATGGCTCCTCTGAGAGCACAAATAATGCATATGACAAAGACATTGGCTACACATGACAGAGAAATGCATTATTTTTATGGTGCACGGGCATTGAATGAAGTTTTTTATCTTAATGATTTTCTTGAACTGGAAAAAACATTCTCCAACTTCCATTTTCATCTTGCATTGGACAGACCGGATCCGGCGGCAGATGCTGCAGGTGTCAAATATACAGCCGGATTTGTTCATCAAGTGATGTATGAGACGTATTTGAAAAATCATGAAGCCCCCGAAGATATAGAATATTATATGTGTGGTCCTGGACCGATGAGCAAAGCTGTTGTGAATATGCTTGACAGCTTGGGTGTAGATCCTGAATCAATTATGTACGACAATTTCGGAGGATAATAAATTATTCTATAAAAAAAAGCCTTTGGATGAAATATAATATCCAAAGGCTTTTTCATTGAATTTCATTCATGGTGGTACGACTCGCCTTTAATAATGGTGCATGCACGATATAACTGTTCTACAAATATAAGCCTTACCATTTGATGGGAGAATGTCATCTTTGATAATGATATTTTTTCATCAGCTCTATTATATATATCGTCAGAAAATCCATAAGGTCCACCAATCACAAAAACAAGTTTCTGCGTTGTCTGTTGTTTATTTTCCAACCATCTGGCAAATTCTACGCTCTTAAATTCTTTTCCGTTCTCATCCAGAAGAATCACTTTATCAGAAGGACTCAACTCCTTTTGTATTAAGTATCCTTCATTTTGCTTTTGCTGTTCATGACTTAAATTTTTTGTATTTTTCAGTCCCGGAATTATTTGAACGGAGAAATTATTATAGTGCCCTATACGACTTATATAATCATTGATTGCATTTATATATAACTTATCGGTAGTTTTACCTATCATTATTAATTTAATCCTCATACTCACCTGCTCGTTTAGGGTTCATGGGAAACCAGCCTTTTTTTACTCTTTTGCGCTGTTCAAACAGCTCACCAATACTCCACAATGATGATGCGCCAAACACCCCAAGAACAGATGACAGAAGAATGTTCTCAATAAATAATGCAAATATAATACATACAATTCCAACGAGTAGAAACAACCACCAGGGTTTTGTACCATAATAGTATTCAACCTTTATTACAATAGGATGAAACATTCCAATAATTAAGAACGTGCATATAGCAATTACTATACCTGCGTAATATAATTCCATTTCGTGATTTTTTTGTATTATTTTATCCGATACAAAATTAAAGTAAAAAAAGTTGCGGACATATCTATATTATTAAAATAAATGTGAATTTTCTGTAAATACATTATGAGTTTTTTATTGCATCCCTTAAAATTTCCATCTTAATTGAGCCTCTATGTCACTCATTGAAGAACCGTCGACCTCCTGATAAGATGATGAAATCTTTTTTCTGTCAAAATATTTTGTGGATGCGAACTTACATATTATCATTATCTTATTTTTTATGTCAGTACGTATATATATAGAATACCGTATTCCGTTTCCATAATAACTCGGATAAGAGAAACTGTATAGCAGACCTTTCTCATAACAATATATTCTGCTGTCATAGTCGTTTGTATCAAAATATCCGAAAGCCATATTTGCGTTAATCATCCTGTATTTGTATCCTATATTCTGTGAAATCATCCAACCAAAACTATTATCTTCAGTCTTGCTGTCAGCTACATCACATTGTACACCATAATGCCATCTCTCATTGTCATATCCACACGATAGTCTGCCTCTGTGTTCTGTTTTTTGTATAAGAGAATTTTTCTTGGCGTTGTCTTTCTGTCTCAATCTGAGTCTATAACGGGAAGTTAAATAAAAACCGTTATGTCTGAAAGTTCCGGATATAAAATTATCTATAGAATGCGAAGATGTGCTTGTCTGATATTTAGCCCATGGAAAGTAGGCATAATCAAAATAATACATTATAGAAAAGTCTGAAGACGGAGTCCAGCTCACACCCATATAAATTCCACTTTCGTTTTGTATACGCCCTCCGTCATTAAAGCACTGTCCGAACAAGCTCTTGAATTTATATGAATAAAAACGCTGAAGCAATGTTAATGAAAGTTCGCTTATCGGCTGGTACATAATGCGGTTAATAGTAGCAAGTGAAAATCTGTCGTCTATTGCGGATTCACCGTCAACAGACAGTTTGTGACCGGTATAACCATAGTCTATACTTGTATTTGTGAAATTATTCCCCGAAGGATAGAACTGTCTGTATATCTGCGAGACATTTGGCTTTAGTCTTTTATTCAGATAAGTATAAAAAGAAGTCATTCCGATGTGATATCCGCTTTTAAAATACCTTACATTCCCTCCAATAAGAGACTGACTTGTGTTGTTTTTATGCGACATTTCTGTTTGAGTACGATGGTAACCAGATTCTATAATAGTAGTTATCGTGTTCGGCTCTTTTCCAGGAGTTGCATCAATATTTCTGTAAGAAGCAAAGGCTGTTACATCAAGTCCTTTTATTATGTTATATGTAGCGGCACACCCTTGCAAATAATTTGCAGCCGACCGTGATGAATGTGCCCTTACCACATTATTTGAACCGTATGTAGAAAAAGCAGCCATTTTCCCAAATGAAAAGTCATTGTTCATAATGAGCCCCATTCCAAACCTCAGACGATATCTTCCTGCAGCCAAAGCCTTGATTTTTCCTAATTTACGTATTAACAGATAAAATGAATAATAGTCATATCCAATACTGTTTTTACCCGCAAAAAACGGTTCTCCCGAATCTTGTGATCCGGTAAGTCCAGCCTGTAAGTATTGACCGTACTTGAACGTGTACCTGAACCAATGTTTGTATTTATACCCCATGAATCCGTTTTTATCACCTTTACGTTCGTACATTGGTATCTTCACTGCTGCGATAAAGTCATTTTTACCATATTTAATGATGTTGCCGATTGTCGGAAAATCTTTTTTCTCTTCATAATCAATATATACAAAATATGACAGAAGCCGTCTTCTTATCGCATCCAGAGATTCTATCATTGCCAGTTCTCCCCATGTATGTACCGGACCATACTTGTATATATATTCAGATATTTCCTCTATCTGTTGGGGAGTAAGAAACACTATTTGTTCAAGGTCTTCACGTGTGGCTTTATTAAGATTGATTTTGTTTTCAGAAAGAGACAGAAGACTCTCATACATGTTTTGTACATTCTCGTCATCCATGTCCTCAATATCAATAAACTGCTCGAAATATTTTACCCATGGTTGTGTTGTATCAGTCTGTGCCGATGTCGGTGTACAAAACAGATATAATATAATTACAATGATTCCTGTTTTTAGATTATCAGTTAACATCATGTCAAAAGTTATGGTTAAGTAGAGATTTATAGTATGCAAAATCTTTGCAGGACAGATTATTCTGTATCCCGCAAAGATTTCTATATCGACTCGATTATTTTATTCCGGAAAGCTGCTTATCCATATTGTCGGCAGCACGACGTCCGTCACCCATGGCGAGTATTACGGTAGCTCCGCCTCTGACAATATCTCCACCTGCATATATTTCTGGACGTGAACTTTGCATTTCCTCATTTACGACGATTGTGTTCTTACGCCCAAGTTCAAGACCTTTGACAGATTTTGGAACCAATGGGTTGGGGGAGACACCTACAGCAACAATGACCTGATCTATGTCCATTGTTTTAATCGCACCGGGTATAGGTTCCGGGCTACGACGACCGCTCTCATCCGGTTCGCCAAGCCTCATTTCTTGCAGTCTTACCTGTTTTACGGCACCATTTTCGTCGGCAATATATTCAATAGGATTATGCAGCGTCATGAATTTTATCCCTTCTTCCTTTGCGTGCTTCACTTCTTCCAAACGTGCAGGCATTTCTTTTTCCGAACGTCTGTACACCAATGTCACATTTCCACCAAGACGTCTTGCGGTGCGACATGAATCCATGGCAGTGTTTCCGCCACCCACAACAAGAACATTGTGTCCTATATTTATAGGTGTGTCTGTTGAAGGATTTGCCGCGTCCATAAGATTTACACGTGTGAGATATTCATTGGAGGACATTATGTTGATGGAGTTTTCTCCCGGTATGCCCATGAAGTTGGGAAGACCGGCTCCTGATGCTATGAATATGCCTCTGAAGCCTTCACTTTCCAATTGTTCAATACTAATAGTCTTACCTATTATACAGTCTGTAATGAAAGCCACTCCCATTTTCCTGAGATTTTCTATCTCAACGTCAACAATTCTGTTTGGCAGGCGGAATTCTGGAATTCCATATTTCAGCACACCTCCTATTTCATGCAGTGCCTCAAATACGGTAACCTCATATCCCTTTTTAGCCATATCCCCCGCAAAGCTCAATCCTGCCGGTCCGGAGCCTACCACAGCTATTTTAGCACCATTGGAAGGCTTTATTTCCGGAAGTACGATGTTGCCGCTTTCTCTTTCATAATCGGCTGCAAAACGTTCCAAATATCCTATAGCGACAGCCGGTTCTCCAGTCTTCAAGTGAACGCACTTGCTTTCACACTGTTTTTCCTGTGGACAAACGCGGCCGCATACGGCAGGAAGCGACGAGGTGTTTTTCAATACTTTGGCAGCTGCTATGAACTGTCCGCGTTCTATGTTCTTTATGAAGGACGGAATATCGATGCTTACCGGACATCCGGTGACACAAGACGGTCTTGCACAGTCCAGACATCTTCTTGCCTCAGTCATAGCCATTTCCTTTGTAAGTCCCTTGTTCACCTCTTCTGTGCGTGTATGGGAACGGTATTCCGCATCGAGCTCCGGCATCACAACCCGAGGTATTGCCATACGGTCTTTTGCTTTAATTGCAGCGCGTAAGTCTTTTCGCCACTGAGAGTTGCGGTCAGTAAGCTGCTCTATGGTCTCCGATGTCGCCTCTACATCCATTTTTATATTTGATATGCTGACATTTATGTCGGGGCTGACACTATTGAGATGCTGCTCATAGTGTTCCATCTCTTCTTGCTCCGCTCTTTTGAAGGTGCCCATCCGCTTGAGCATCTCATCCCAATCAACAAGAGCTCCGTCAAATTCCGGACCGTCAATACATACAAACTTTGTCTTTCCTCCGATTGTAAGTCTGCATGCTCCGCACATACCGGTTCCGTCCACCATGATCGTATTTAGCGAGACATCTGTAGGTATATTATACTTCTGCGTAAGCATGCAGCAGAATTTCATCATAACAGGAGGACCTATGGCAAACACCTTGTCTACATGTTCCTGCTTGATGAACGTCTCAATACCGACTGTAACAACACCCTTTTCTCCATATGAGCCATCGTCTGTCATGATTATCAGTTCGTCACTGCTTGCCCTTACCTCGTTCTCAAGTATTATGAGGTCTTTGTTTCTGCCGGCGATAACAGACAGAACGCGGTTTCCCGCTGCTTTCAAAGCCCTGATTATCGGAAGCATCGGGGCAACACCGACACCACCTCCCGCACACACAACAGTTCCGAAGCTTTCTATGTGTGTAGGATTTCCAAGCGGACCTACAACATCGGCAATGACGTCACCTTCATTGAGCCCGCAAAGTTTCTGTGATGACAGTCCTACGCGCTGTACAACTATAGTAATAGTGCCCTTATTTACGTCCGCATCCGCAATGGTGAGAGGTATACGCTCACCGTTCTTGTCAACTCTTATTATTATGAAATTGCCTGCCTTTCTGCTTTTTGCAATCAGCGGTGCCTCTATTTCAAATAAAAATACATTTTCTGAAAATTGTTCTTTACGGAGAATTTTGTTCATAAAGTGTGAAATGTTATTGTATTTGTTTTGTTCTGGCATATCTGATTATGATGCAGACTGCCGGTCGGAGACATTCCGTATATTGCAAATCAGAGAGATTTGCAATATACGGCTATTGTGAGAAGGATTCCAAATCAGAAGTTATTATCGTCTATCATGTCGAAACCGCAATACGGCACCAATGCCTTTGGTACCCTTATTCCATCCGGTGTCTGGTTGTTTTCAAGAATTGTAGCGACAATTCTCGGCAGAGCAAGAGCGGAACCGTTGAGAGTATGGCACAGTTCTATCTTCTTTGTGTCAGCCTTACGATATCTGCAGTGCAGACGGTTTGCCTGATAGCTTTCGAAGTTTGATACAGATGAGACTTCAAGCCACTTCTTCTGAGCTGCGCTCCAAACCTCAAAGTCGTAGCATATTGCAGAAGTAAAACTCATATCACCTCCGCAAAGACGCAGGATGTGATAGGGGAGTTCCAGCTTCTTACAAAGTCCCTCAACATGAGCAAGCATCTCGTCAAGCGACTGATATGAATGCTCCGGCGTGTCTATGCGTACTATCTCAACCTTGTCAAATTGATGCAAACGGTTCAGTCCCCTCACGTCTTTACCATACGATCCGGCTTCACGGCGGAAGCATGCGGAATAAGCACATCTTTTTATAGGAAGATCTTTCTCGTCAAGAATCTCGTCGCGGAATATATTTGTTACAGGAACCTCTGCCGTAGGAATGAGATACAGATTGTCAAGATTGCAATGATACATCTGTCCCTCTTTATCTGGTAACTGTCCGGTACCATACCCGGAAGCCTCGTTTACCACGTATGGGGGTTGAACCTCCAGATATCCGCTCTTGCGTGCCTCTTCAAGGAAAAATGCCTCAAGAGCTCTCTGAAAACGTGCCATCTTACCAATATATACAGGGAATCCGGCTCCGGTGATTTTAACTCCGAGATCAAAATCTATGAGATTGAATTTCTTGCATAGATCCCAGTGGCATAACGCATCCTCCGGCAATTCAGGCATGCAGCCTCCTTCCTTCACCACTACATTGTCACTTGCGTCACGTCCTTCCGGCACATCATCATTTGGTATGTTTGGTATGGAGCATAGCTGCAAGGTGAGGTCTTTCTCACATTGGGCTTTTTCTGCCTCCAGTTGTTTGCTTATCTCTTTAAGAGCTGTGACATTTTTCTTTATTTCCTCCGCCTCATCTTTTTTGCCGTCTTTCATCAGCATTCCGATGCGTGCAGACAGTTTTTTTGTCTCAGAAAGATTACTGTCCAGTTTCTGCTGGGCTTCGCGCCGGCGCCGGTCTGTTTCTATGACTTCAGCGATGGCGTCTTCAGCATTCTCAAAGTGTTTTTTCTTTAATCCCTTAATAACACGTTCTGTCTCCTCGTTTATGAGTTTAAGTGTAAGCATGTGCTGTAAATTTAAAAAATCAGATACATATTAACAACTTACAAAAATACAAAAAATATTTTCATGTCACCCATAATTATATCATATTAACAGAATATCAGCGGAAAGAGACATAAGCTTTTATGTATATCATATTTTCTATAAGCAGATATTTGAATTAAACATGTATAGTATATACGGTGATACCTGTAGTAAAAAATATTGACAAAATATTTGTGCAAAAGAGAAATGAATGGATTATGGCACATAGTCCGTCCGGAGGAACTCTCCCCTCAGAATGCCATTAAAAGTCGTGTCCAGAGTTGTCTTTCTCGCCCAAAAGTCGCAATTTCTGTTCTTTTTGCGTAGAGTCAGGTTCTGTTCTACATGTCATAAATACTCCTTGCCGCCACCGGAAAGGCTATGTCATGTTCCGATATAGCCTTTATCGCATGCTAATAGAGGCTTTCCTGTATGCCGGAAAAGGCTTTTCTGGCATGAATGAACAAGGTTTTACAGATACAGAACAAACAAAATATTGATATACAATGCATTGCACATCCAGGCAAATAAATGGGATAAAATTGACCGACGTCTGTCCGTTTGCTTCTGAACGATTCTCAGCGACTTATCACTATACGTATTTTCCATTTATTTCTACTATACCGCGATTTAGCGAGATACCTGCTTCCGCTTATATGAGTCATCTTTCTTCATCTTTATTCTTGTAGTCATTTTAGCTCTCCATGTTTTATCCGAATAAAACAATAGGTTTCATCCGTATTGTCTACAGATGTCAAGCGGATTGGTTTCTGCTTTTATCAAATGTACAGTGGGTTTCACCGGGAAAAATAGGGAATCAAGATTACGCAACGGTAGAGGAGAGGATAAAGAGCAGACAAACAAGTGAAAAACAAGCCTTGACGCCCTATTCATCTACGGATAAAACCCTTAAATACTGCGAATATGTTGGATGCATATTTAAAAGTATAACTCTGCATGAGTTTTTACAATCCTTATCCGTCACTCGCATTGGCTGAAGTCACTACATGGTTGATGCACTTTGTCAGCGGCTTCCTATATATAGGAATACCATACCCAACAGCACTAACAAAAGGTCAACCGCTTTTCCCTTGAGATTCTTCTCATGAAAGAGCAGCGCACCGAACAAAAAGCTCACAACCACACTACCGCGCCTTATCATTGAAACTATGGAAATCATAGAATCAGTCAGGCTGAGTGAATAGAAATATATGAAATCAGCGGCACTTAAAAAAATACTGATGAATATAATGCTCCAATGCCAGCGAAAAGGAGTTGTACGTTTGCGCAACGGCCACCATATCAGCATAAGCATGCATCCCATCATAATGCACTGGTATATATTATACCAGCTCTGTACAAACATTCGCGGCAAACCGGCACCGCCATGTTCCTGCGATGTCATAAGATACTTATCATAAAGACCGCTTATTGCACCGAATACCGCACTAAGAATGAGAAACAGAATCCATTTATTGTGCCCGAAATCAAGACCCTCTTTCTTTCCGCTACGGCTAAGCATGAAAAAAGAGATGACTGCAAGTATGACACCAATCCATTGGTATATGTTCAGAGACTCTCCAAACACCAGTATCGCACCCACTAAAACCATCACCGGACGGGTAGCGTTTATTGGTCCCACTATTGTGAGTGGCAGATGTTTCATGGCAAAATAGCCAAACAGCCACGATGTCAGCACAATAACACTTTTCAGAACGACAAATATATGAAACTCCCAATCGCATACCGGAACATAAAAAGATGTTTCTTCAAGTAGTGGGGATACCGATGATATGACAATAAACGGTAAAAACAACAGAGAGCAGATAAGTGTATTGATGAACAGTACAGGGAGAACAGCATTGCCAGACAGGGCTTTTTTCTTGAACACATCATAAAAACCCAACAGCGCAGCTGATACAAATGCCATGAAAAGCCACATATACAGAAAATTTAAAGTGCTGGTATTCTAATATTCGACATTCTCAAGAAACAGTGCATTCCCGGGCATACTCTCACCGGCTGCGGAACGGTTACGCCCGGCGACTATGTCATCAAACTCAGACAACGTTATTCTGTTACGCCCGACATCAATCAGAGTGCCGACCACCGCCCTTACCATGTTTCTCAGAAAACGGTTTGCAGTAATACGGAAATGCCATCTATAGGAGCCGTCGCATATCCACTCTGCCTCATAAACCTTACATAGGGTAGTCTTTACATCGGAATGGCTTTTGCAAAAAGCCCCGAAGTCGTCTATATCAAGCAAGTGTCGGGCTGCCTCGTTCATCTTTTTAAAATCCAGATTATAATGCAGCTCACAGGAGTAATTTCTGCAAAACGGATCCTTTTGTGTATGTACATAATAGTGGTATGTACGCGATTTTGCACTGAAGCGTGCATGCATATCGCCATGCACCTGTTCTATTCTTGAAACCGAGATGTCTGGCGGGAGTATACGGTTCAACTTATATGCAAGATTTTCTTCATCGAAAGTAATGTCTGTGTCGAAATGTGCAACCATCAGTCGGGCATGTACTCCAGTATCAGTACGTCCGGCTCCAACAACAGAAATGTCGCTACGTAAAATCAAAGACAACGCATTCTGCAAGGTTTCCTGTACCGACTTGCCGTTTGGCTGAATCTGCCATCCATGATATGACGTACCGTCATATGACAGATAAACAAAATATCTGTTTGTCATCTCTATTTGCCGCGTCTGTTGAAAGCTTTTCTGAAAACTCTTCTGTGAAACTTGTCTTCAGAACGAATTATACGAAAAACTTTTGACGCCGGCAGTATCTTCATGAATTTCTCATGATATTCACGTTGGCATTTCTTCAACTCTATATCATTGGCGTCATTGTTCCTGATGGCTTCCGCACACTCCTTATCGTCATTGAAATCAATGTGACGCATAAATCTGTTCTTATCAAGGATATATCTCTGTTTCTTCCGCATTTCACGATACAAAGGAAAGAAACGGGCAGATTCCTCCGGAGTAAGGCATGCGTCTGTCGTAATGAACTGTTCCAGCTCTGCCTCAAAACGTTCGGGACTGAAGCGTTGACGTTCCTGCGCATATAGACCTGAGCTGATAACACAAAGAAAAGAAAGTATTAATATAATTTTTGTCTTCAAAATACTTATTTTTTTAATTTTCTGATAATAATGCATAGATGTCATCATTGTCCATCATACCATAGTCTGTCACATAATCTACAACATCATAGTAGGTGTCATCCGTCACTGACGAATGAAGCGTATGCTCAATACCTTTGGGAGTATTGTAAAGATATGCGGTCACTCCGAATATTACACCGCATATACAAGCGGCAACGGCAATATAACGCCATACTCGCCATACCGATGGTTTCGACAGCTTGATTGCAGAGCCATCTAAGGATTTCTCCGGCAAGTTGTCCACAATCTGAGACGTAAGACACTCAAAGTATCCGTCTGGAACCTTGAACGGTCTTTTATTTCCGAATTGTGAGTTTAAGAATTTTTCGTTCGTGCCCATATATCTGTCTTTTGTAATTTTGACGTATATCTATCCTGAAAGTTTAATCTTGCGATTTAAAATATTCAGTTATTTTCTTCACAGCAATATGATAGCTTGCCTTCAGCGCACCTTCTGTCGTATTTAAAATCTTGCTCATTTCTGAATATTTCATTTCGTCGTAATACCTCAGATTGAAGACAACTCTCTGTACTTCAGGCAATGTCGCTATGGCTTGCTGTAGCATTGCTACCGTTTTATCTCCATCAAAATATTCATCTGCAATAAGTCTGTTCGCAATATTATTGTCCGCATCGGATTCAATAACAGCAGTGGATTTTTGCTTTCTTATAAAGTCAAGCGATTCATTTATAGCTATACGATATAGCCACGTCGATATTTTCGCTCTGTTCTGGAAGTCGTCTATGTTTTTCCAGGCTTTAATGAATACGTTCTGTAAAATGTCGTTTGCGTCATCGTGATTCAGTACAATATGTCTTATCTTCCAATACAACGGTTCACTGTATTGGCTCACTATATCGGAGAAAGACTTTTTCAAATTATCCGATATATTTTCCGACGTTTTATTTGTATCCTTTTTACTCATTTTACATGAAACGTTTCAAGTGGTCGTAAATCACCTGATCGTATCCATATATATCATTATATTCTCTTATCTCGCTATTTTCCACAGGATACACCGTGTAATATGTTATGAAGAGCGGCACTGTGGGATTTATTTTAAGACTGCTCAGATATAACCCGGAATCTGTCAATGCTGATTCTGATTTTACTTTATGAGTGTTCCTTTTCTCACTTTGCTCTTTTACATGGTTGTCATTTGTCATCGAGTATTTTATTCTCTCGATTGTGTTGTCCTCTTTCTCATGTAACATGAAAACCGCCAGTTCAAAAGGTTTTTCCACGCGGATACAGCCATGAGACGCTCTTCGGTCGGTTCTTGTAAATACATTCGGACTGGAAGTATCATGAAGAAAGACAGAGAAATTGTTGTTGAATCTGAAGATGACACGACCTAAAGAGTTGCCTGATCCGCCTTCTTGTATTACCCGATAATCATTTGACAAAAGCATCTCCTTTGTAACATCCGACAAATCAATAACTTCTCCAGTCTTCTTTTCAGTCACATAGAAGTTGTTTCTGATGAAATAATCTATGTCATCAACATGCTTTACAACGTCCTTTCTTATTATACTTTGCGGAATAATCCACTTTGGATTAAAATCAATGCGGTTTATTTTGCTTATTAATAGAGGTGTTTTTGTGGATGTCTTTCCGAATATAATTTTCATTGGAATACGTTCGTCTCCATCTACAGCTTCCAGTGTCTGCGAAGGTATATTAATGAAAACATATTTCTTGTATTTACCGGGATAATCAGACAACCTCCATCTTGCGCGCTCTATATTACATATATATTTTATTTTTGACTTATCTTTTATATTGTCTAAGCGTGTCACCAATACATCATACAAACGATTTTGAGGAGATGATTCGCCAAGAAAAACACCAATGCTGTCATTCAATATCTTGCGGAAAGCCTCATTATAGTATGTACGGTCCGGATGTTGCATAGGTATATCATAAAGCCGTATAAATCTTGTGTTGGTAGTATCGGAATCATCCTTCTCCAATGTATTATAAAGAATCGCTGGATTCACAAATCCGTAACGCTGTCCGGTGCAATATCTGACATACGCTTTTGTCATATAATATTCTAATCTGGCAATAACAGAATTTATATTGTCAGTATCATTGAAATCCAGATTTCTTAGAGTTTTAATATCGTTTCTAATCTGGGAGTAATAGAATTTTTCAGGATTAAAACCGATGTGTCTTACATCATTCAAATATTTCAAGAGCGTGTCTGCCTTGGAATTTATACCACTGCGTGTAACCCACAAAAGAACATCATTATCTTTATAATATTTTCTGACAGAGACATCTAATTCACTTTTATCTCTATCAGATAGAATAAGATGTTGTATTTTTTCTTTTAATAAAGAGTTGTCAACAGAATATCTCTCTGAACTTATTTCAGAAAAGTATTCCAATGACAAGTCTGTATCATACTTTCTTTCATGACATGAGCACACAGAAAGCATCAATATAGTAAACGATATAATATGTCTTCCTAACCGCAAAATATTTATCTGATGGATATTTTACGCACCGTTTTTCCTATTTGCAGAATATAACAGCCTTTGGGAAGATCAAGGTCATACTGTTTGTCGGCACTGTCAATTTTCACACTCATAACGCGAACTCCTGTAACATTGTATACGGAAAGTGTACAACCGTTAGCTCCCGTCACACGAATTTTTGAGCCATTGACAGATATTGTTATTTCTGTATTTGGTGACTCCACTGATGCCGGTTCTGTAGCCGATACAGCATAAACAGGTGTCGCTGCGATAAATAGTATTAAAAAAAGTGTGCTTAGTATATATTTTGCCATTTTATCAAAGTTTATCTGAACGCAAATATAATAATTTTCAATATAACATAAAAGACATTGCTTCAGCATCATAGCATCATTTATGTTTATTTAACTATATATCGATGGTCAGACCTTCATCACTTAATATACTGTTTGGAAATATTTCTTTTGCCTCAGATAACAATATGCGTTCATCGTTATAACGTGCGCTATAGTGTCCTAAAACAAGAGTGTTTACTCCGGCATCCGACGCGACCTGTGCCGCTTGCGACGCTGTACTGTGAAAAAACTGCCTTGCCATTCCCTCATCTTCGTTCAAATATGTAGACTCATGATACAAGACATTGACTCCTTTCAGATATTCATGAAGTTCTGGCATGTATCTCGTGTCGCTGCAATATGCATAACTCCGAGCCGGTTCTGAAGGTTTTGTGAGTCTGGTATAGGGAATAATATTGCCCTCATTATCAATCCAGTCGGCTCCATTTTTTATATTGTTGAATTGTGAAACTGGCACATTATAATAATCTGCCATATCACGCAGGATATGGGGCAATGTCGGTTTTTCGCGAAATATATATCCGCTGCATGGCATCCGATGCGATAGGGGAACAGTCTCAACGGATAAACTTCTGTCCTCATATATTATTTTGTTTGCAGACGTATCTACTTCATGGAAAATAACCTCATACTCAAATCCATTACAGAAGTATTCAATTTGCTTTTTCATTATCTCTCTCAAGCCTGCCGGCGCATATACATGAAGTGGGGCAGTGCGTCCAAGCATTCCGAATGTAGAAATCATTCCAATCAGTCCGAAACAGTGGTCTCCGTGGGCATGAGATATAAACACCGCATTAATTTTTGTAAATTTTATTTTTGAACGACGCAACTGCGTTTGTGTTCCCTCACCGCAGTCTACCATAAAAAACTTCCCGCGTATTTCCACCACCTGTGAAGATGGATTATGCCTCAGAGTCGGTAATGCGCTTCCACAACCAAGAATGTGTACTTTAAACGGTTCCATATATTACAGAATATATATTTACTGCTGTCTTTTGTATACAAATATACCGTTGTTATTCTCAAGATACAGCGAATCCGCACCAAGAGAAATTATATCAAAAGTATCCTTATTCAGAAGCAAATGTCCATTGAATATTTTCCATGAAGTCCACGATTTTGTCTCAGCTTTTACGTTCGACTTCACTGTGCCCCCTTCTTCTATTTCAAAATTTTTATCCAGACTTACCCATTTGCCAAGCAAGGTTGTGACATTGATGACTTTTGAAGCCACTCTTTCTCCATTAATATCAGCCCCAACAACTGCCATTCTGTCACCAGACATCAGTCCACCCTGAACATTTGCCTGCATATCATATTTGTCGAGAAGAGCAAACTCTAACGTGTCTCCTACATCTGTTATAAGCTGTAAAGTGTGCATGGCTGTCCCTTCTCCACATACACCGTATATAGTGGTGTCTGGTTCTGAAGACGTCTTTTCTTCAACTTTCAACATCTCATTTGAGTTCTTTTTGTCCATACATCCTAACATAATGCATGAAAAAAGAGTTGCAATTATTATAAAGCAAGAATGTTTCATATAGCTACTGTATAATTAGTTATCTGTTGCAATAATATTACCGTCTTACGGAAAATAACACATTGGTTATATTGAAATGTTGTGATTAGTCTTTTTCAAGAGACTTTGCTTTGTTCCATAATTCATCCATTTCACCTAGAGTCATGTCTTTTATAGACTTACCTTCTAAACGGCTCTGCTCTTCTATATAATTGAAACGGCGGATAAATTTCTGGTTTGTATACTCCAATGCAGTGTCTGGATTAAGTTTGTACAGACGGCCCGCGTTAATTACACTGAACAGGAAATCACCATATTCTTTTAAAGTACGGTGGTTGTTTTCATTTTTAAATTCGCTTTTCAGCTCCCCAAGCTCTTCTTCAACTTTAGCCCATACATCTTGCTTGTCTTCCCAGTCAAATCCTACATTTCTGGCTTTTTCCTGTATGCGATATGCCTTGATAAGCGAAGGCAGTGTATCTGGCACACCGGACAGAACACGTTTGTTTCCGTTTTTTTCCTTTAGTTTTATCTGTTCCCAATTCTCACAAACTTCAGCAGAAGTGATTGAGTGGTTTGACTCTGCATTGGGCACGTTTTCACCATAGGGAAGAGGGAGTGGGTTAGGAGCACCGACTTGTGATTTACTGTAAACATGTGGATGTCTGAAAATCAATTTGTCGGTAAGCATATTGCACACGTCGGCAATGTCAAAGCGTCCCTGTTCGTCACCTATCTTTGCATAAAAACAAACATGAAGCAAAACGTCGCCAAGTTCCTTGCATATATTCTGCCCGTCATCTTTTAACAGAGCATCACACAATTCGTATACCTCTTCTATTGTATTCGGTCGCAGGCTTTCGTTTGTCTGCTTTTTGTCCCATGGACACTTTTCCCTTAGCGTATCCAACACATCAAGAAAACGTCCGAATGCCTGTAGTTTTTCTTCTTTAGAATGCATAATTTAATTATTAATTATGCAAATATACTACATTTCAATGTATTTTTACTAATTTTGCATCGTTTTTATGTAGAAAACCAAATAAAAAATATATGGAACTGGCAAGTAAATATGATCCACAATCGGTGGAGTCTAAATGGTATCAGTATTGGCTGGATAAAAAGATGTTCAGTAGTAAGCCGGACGGTAGAAAACCATACACAGTGGTTATCCCACCGCCAAATGTAACAGGTGTGCTCCACATGGGACACATGCTTAATAATACCATTCAAGACATACTTGTACGCCGTGCACGGATGGAAGGAAAAAATGCCTGCTGGGTGCCTGGAACAGACCATGCGTCAATCGCCACTGAAGCCAAAGTCGTCAATAAACTTGCCAAAGAAGGCATAAGCAAAAAAGACATAACACGCGATGAGTTTCTTAAACATGCGTGGGAATGGACAAATGAGCACGGAGGCATTATTCTTAAGCAATTACGCAGACTCGGAGCAAGTTGCGATTGGGACCGTACGGCTTTCACCATGGATGAGACCCGCTCAAGAGGGGTAATTAAAGTATTCTGCGACCTTTATAACAAAGGTCTTATTTATCGTGGAGCACGCATGGTTAACTGGGATCCGAAAGCGCAGACAGCCCTTTCTGATGAAGAGGTTATATACAAGGAAGAGCACTCGAAACTGTATTATCTGCGATACATGGTTGTTGAAGAGCCTGGCAAATACGCAGTTGTGGCAACCACACGTCCTGAAACCATTATGGGCGATACTGCCATGTGTATCAATCCGAATGATCCTAAAAATCAGTGGCTTCGCGGTAAGCATGTTATTGTTCCACTTGTGGGACGTCAGATTCCGGTTATTGAAGATGAGTATGTTGATATAGAATTTGGAACAGGATGTTTGAAAGTTACTCCTGCACATGATATAAATGACCATGCGCTCGGACTGAAACATAATCTTGAAACGATTGACATATTCAATGATAATGGTACAATAAGTGAAGCTGCTGGACTATACGTCGGTATGGATAGAATGGACGTTAGGTTGAGAATAGAGCAGGACTTGAAAAAAGCCGGTCTGATGGAGAAAGTGGAAGACTACAATAATAAGGTAGGATTCTCTGAACGTACAAATGTGCCAATAGAACCAAAGCTATCCACACAGTGGTTTTTGAAGATGTCACATTTTTCTGAAATTGCCTTGCCTCCGGTAATGAATGATGAGATAAAATTTTATCCTGCAAAATATAAAAATACCTATCGTCACTGGCTTGAGAATATCAAGGATTGGTGTATAAGCCGTCAGTTATGGTGGGGGCACCGTATCCCCGCATACTATTTCAACACATCTGATGGAAAACGCGACTTTGTCGTAGCCGAAAGTAAAGAAAAGGCATTACAAATGGCGCAGGAAAAGAATCCTTTACTTACCTCAGATTCTCTTGAGCAGGACAGTGACTGTCTGGATACATGGTTCTCAAGCTGGCTATGGCCTATAGCTGTGTTCGATGGGATAGAACATCCAGACAATGAAGAAATAAAATATTATTATCCGACAAGTGATCTTGTAACCGGTCCGGATATTATATTCTTTTGGGTCGCCAGAATGATTATGGCAGGATATGAATATCGTAAGACAATGCCGTTCCGCAATGTGTACTTCACCGGTATTGTACGTGATAAGTTGGGACGCAAGATGTCAAAGAGTCTTGGAAATTCTCCAGACCCATTGATGCTCATTGACAAATATGGTGCGGACGGTGTACGTATGGGTATGATGCTTTCAGCACCAGCCGGCAATGATATTCTTTTTGATGAGAGTCTTTGCGAGCAAGGGCGCAATTTCAATAACAAGATATGGAACGCGTTCCGTCTTGTGAAAGGATGGCAAAAAACTGAAGCAGAACAGCCGACGATTAATGCTATTGCGGTAGAATGGTTTGAAGCAAGACTCAGAAAAGCTAATGATGAGCTAAATGAGCTGTTTTTGAAATATCGCATATCAGAGGCACTCATGGTTGTTTACCGTCTGTTTTGGGATGATTTCTCAAGCTGGTATCTTGAAATGGTGAAACCGGAATATGGACAGCCGATAGACAACGAAACATATGATGCAACCTTGAAGTTTTTCGAGACTTTGTTAAAAATGCTGCACCCGTTTATGCCATTTATCACAGAGGAATTGTGGCAACATATATATGACAGAAAAGACGGTGAATCCATTATGCGCGACAGATTGGAATTGGCGGCACCGACAGATTCGGATAACACATTATCCACAGGGATGGAAAATGTAAGACAGATTGTAAGTAACATACGTACTGTACGTAATCAAAGAAACATCCCATTTAAAGATGCGTTGGAGCTGCACTGCATAGGCTCTAATGGCTACGGGAAATATATGAGCGTAATAAGTAAAATGGCAAATCTGAAAGACGTAAAGGTTGTAAGTGCCAAAGATGCTACGGCTGCATCTTTTATGGTAGGTACTGACGAGTTTGCCATTCCATTGGGTGACATGATAGATGTAAAAGCCGAAATAGAAAAACTTGAAGCTCAGCTAAAACATCTTGAAGGTTTCCTTAATGGTATTAACAAGAAACTTACAAATGAGAAGTTCGTTTCCAATGCACCCGAGGCTGTTGTTGCAATGGAACGCAAAAAGAAAAAAGATAGCGAGGAAAAAATCGCTGTAATCAGAGAGTCTCTGAAAGCTTTGAAATAGTCGATTACAGACTAATTCGCTTATTTGTAAGTATATAAATAGAGTAGGAGGGAAACAAATCGTTTCCTTCCTACTTTTTTATTCAATTGTTAGCTTGTATTTATTCACGGAAGTCCATAGGAGAACTGTCATACATCATATCAATTCTCATAAGAAATCCTATATGTCAATCGTTGTCCCAGCTGTCCCAGTCACTGTCATTTTTCTTTGCTCGTCCC